>OQVQ01000536.1_pt1 | contig 17894 bp, 10 predicted proteins | sample 1691491 | NCBI WGS metagenome assembly OQVQ01 (sample SAMN03418252, study PRJEB22391) | human gut metagenome | biome: human-gut; feature: organic feature; material: feces | host: Homo sapiens | place: Tanzania | collected 2013-01
TGTTGATATACAGGATGTTGCGCAGTGCCATGTAAGTCGTTGCTTTCTTGTGGAAAAATCGAACAACTTTCTCTGTTGTAACATGAACTTTTCTTCATGTAATATTTTCGTATGTTTTCCTCTTTATGTTACATTTGCGTAAGAAATAGAAATATTATATAAATATAAATATTCGGAAAAGTTGTAATTTTGCGTCTTGTAAAGAAGTAATAATCTCACAATCATTCGAAAACTTACAATTCAACTACCAGCAAATGGTAATCCGACGAAACACTATAATTGACGGAAAAAGCCAATTTGTTATCTGACGACGAAGAGTAATAATCCGAAAAATTAAAATCACAGAAATATGAATTTACATTCTTTCAGTAGCAGAGGAAGTGGCGTCTGTAGGTCGCTCTTCCTTAGAACATTCATGGTGATGATGCTTTTCATCACCTGTAGTAACGGCATCTATGCCGGAGCAGATTTGAAAGCCACGCTTTCCACACCTGCTGGCAATGGTAAATGGGTTGCCCCAGATCAGTATTCTTGGAATGCGAGTGTCAACAACCTAATGCAAATCTTTACAATTACTAAAGGCACGCTGAATACTGACTATGTGGCATTGAAATTTACCACCAGCAATTATAAAAGTCCATATAGGGTTTGCTTTATGAATGGCAGTGTTCCGGTGAAAACAGTGATATTAGAATCCGCAGGAGAACAGACTATTGAGCTTTCCAAGCTTGGAGATTTGTCGCAAGTGGATAATATCAAGTTTGGCGGAGCTTCTGTGAGTGGATCTATAACCCTTGACCCTGCATCCATCGCCTTGGTAGGTCAGTCAAAAGTTACAATTTCACCAAATGTCGCTAATAAAGGTACTGTTTACTTTACCGTAGGCAATGATGCTACGCAATATACAAGTACAACAGTGCCGAACCACACCAGTGTAAAATTCTATGCTAACCCGAATAATAAGAAAGTGGTGTTCACTGGTTGGGGAGGAAATGGTGAAGGCAGATATGTTAACCCTACTGAAGTGAAAGATGTAACTACAGACCTTAAATTCATTGCCAAATTTGAAGATGGAATCCATATCAAGTGTACCGTTGATCCAAGCAATGCGGCAGAGCCGGTTGTCTATCAGAAGGGACATCCGGAGTGGGGAATTCCTTCTGATGGCTATGTGGCGCCAAAACAAGCCACTACCTTCGGTTTCAAGAATCAGCAGGGAAAATACAAATTCCTCGGCTGGTATGATGAAAAAACCGGTAATTTACTTACGATTGAAAAGACATACACTGTTGATCAAATAAATGAGGAGACCCAAGTGATAGCCAAATTCTCCACAGATATAAAAGAAATAAATGAGGAACGCATTATAACTGTCGATGGCAAAACCCGTAGATACTGGCTCTATGTACCTGCTTCTTTGGAAGGAAGAGAGAAGGTGCCAGTGGTATTCTCTCTCCACGGACGTGGTAATAAAGATAGGCCGGAAGATACAGGAAAACCCATATTCACCTCACTTGCCGAGAAGGGAGGCTTCATCGTGGTCTATCCTCAAGGACGAAATGCTGGAAGTGAACAGGATAAAAAAGACTATCCCGGTGACGACTGGAAGAAAGGTTTTGGTGACACTACCGGTTGGGAAGCCACTGGAAAAGAGAATGCAGATACTAAGTTTATCAAGGCACTTGTGGATCAGATACAGTCTGACTACAAGACACCGACCGCTTCCAACAACAATATCTCCGTCAATCCGAAAAGGTTCTACCTCTGTGGATTCTCCATGGGCGGCATGATGACATACGCTTGTGCGAAAGTGCTCAATGGCACATTTGCGGCATACGGTTCATGCGGAGGCTTCCCTCTCAATGAGTTTCACATGAGCCTCGCTACGGAAAACCCTATTCCGTTTATTCATCTGCATGGCAAAAATGATAATATGCTTGGCATCAAGCATCTCAACACCATTATAGAAAACCTCCTGTTCCGCAATGGATGCGACCTCTCAAACCAGGATATTAATAAGGACTGGAGTACGACCGATGTGAATGGTGAAACGCATAAATTCAAGAGATATGACTTTAAAGGAGTGAAAGGAGTGCCTGTCACCACTGTCACATTTGATGGACTCTGGCATGAAGTGGAAGCGAGCGCACCTGCTTATCTTTGGAATTTCTTCTCCGACAAGACAGTTGGTAAGTATGATTCCGACATAGAGTGGAAATGGGATATGGAAACGATAAACGCGAATATTGCAGCCAACAGCTCAAACGGCAATGTTAATGCTTATACTTACGGTTGGAAGCATGAGATCAATGGCAATGACAGGTCGCTGAAATACGGTGGAGAAGGCAATACTAAGTGTTCATTCTCTACTGGTTGTAGCAGTGCTAATCCAAATTGTACCGGCAATCATAATGTTTATAATTCGATTCAGCTCACTGCAGGAAAGCACACCCTATATGCTCAGATGGAGAGCACATCTGGAGAATCAACAGTGACATTGCGAAATATCCTCACCGGTGCAGAGACCGTTGCACGTAAGGTAGATGACAATAGTGGCACCACGCAAGCTACAACTTACAATGTGCTGTATGAGTTTGAAGTAGGAGAGGGCGCGGAGTTTTCTCTTGAGCTCAAGCGTTCAGATACCAAAAGTGCCTGCACCCTGCTTGAAATCCATAAAGGATCCTACAGACCACAAGGCGTAAAGGATGAGAGTCAGGATAATGCCTCCATCAACCTCGAAGACGGCAAATTGGCTGAGTTGACATTCGATAATGTTGACATTGAACCTATAAAATCAGGCTATGGAGCCGATCTTACTTCTAATGATGGAAATATGAAACTCTATCTGAAGAGCCGACTTGGCATCCAAAATGGCAAGATTGACAATAAGGATAAGTATATCGTGAAGGATTTTGTTTTCGGACATTATTTCCAGAATATCCCTGATGCAGATATCTATGACAGATATGGCGCGTCAGACTATATGCGCGTAGTATTGGGTGAGAATAATTCTCTTTCTGGCCATAAAGATAAATATGGAAAAGATATAGATGGAATACAGAAAACAGGAAAGGTGACAATAGGATTCTGGGTAAAAGGAGATATAGCAGTCAATCGCGGACTGGCTTATGACGAGCCGTCAATGTTCTACATTGCAGGAAATGAGTATTATGGTTCGAATGAGGACAAAGGCAGAAATCCTCATATGTTTAATATCACCTGCAGTGGTGGACTTACAGGCTATATGAAAGTGGGTGACAATGAAATATTCGAATATCATAGCGGTGCAAGCAGTTTTGGAGGGTTGTGTCCAGAGTCCAAAAAGGATTTCTACAACAAGAATTTCTATATAGACTGCAACTGGCATTACATCACTTACCAGAAGTATGACAACCTGTCACGATATAATATGTATGTAGATGGAGAACCGACATGTTTGGGTGGCTATTCCACGCATAAAGACGGGTCGCTCGATAATTATATCAAGGGACTGAAAAGCATAGTGCTCGGTGGTGCCAATGCCAACAATGTGACATTCGCCTATGACGTGGCGTTTGCCTATGACGACATCGTAATATACAATCGTGTGCTGTCAAAGCGTGAGATCAATGAGATTATCAAGAAGAAGAACTATTCACCGTCAGTTTGGCATTTCGATCGAAATCTGGAAAACAAAATTTTCTTCAATCCTGAAAATCTTAAGGACCAGTCAATGTGGTCATCTTCATCCGATGGCGTTTATACGCTCAAATCCGATTTCACATCAGCAGCTGCATTGACCTATGATGGAATCACTGAGATTCCTGCTTTCAAGGGCTTGCGGTTTGTCGCTAATGGTGGACAAATCAAGATAAATGCAAAGAGCGGTGCTCTCCAGCTTTCACAGGGTGTCAAGGTGGTGTTCTCCAATCTGGTAAAGGATACATATGTGAGGATGGAATACAAGAAGAAAGAGAATAATGTGGGTTGGAATAATAATGGCTTACAGAATGTACCTGTATTCGGCGATCTTCCTTCGCCAAGTCAGGATTGTGTTAGAACATATTTCAAGGTTGGTGATGCAACATCTGAAGAAAGCAGCATTACCATTACTATGCCATCTGACATAGACATAATCCGAATGGAATCCACTGCCGAGTATTTCGCACAGATAAAGTTTGTGGATAATAAAAATAATGTGGTTAGTGTAGTGAAGAAATCTAAGGATGGGAATATGGAGCCACTTCCACGTCTTGACTTGTATATCAATGCAGTAGAGCGTTTGAATCCACACTGGGATGGTACGAGTTATAATTTCAAATATTCAAGTTCTTCTCCTCACGTGGCTTCCATTAACGATAAAGGAGAGGTCACTTTGCATGGCATAGCCGGCAGCACTGTGATAACGGCAGAGCTCATCAATGACAAGAATAAGTATGATTGTGACATCTATGACCAGTATGCCTTTGAGCCATCAAATCGTATCTTCTCATCCTATGAGATTGTAGTGGAGCCAAAGGATGGTACATTCTGCAAGGTGGCTAATGATCAGGATTACAAAGTCGGTCAGACATTGAAAAATAATGACGGGACTGTCAGCGTTACTCTCGGTGGATGGACTTATAATGATGGTATTTATTATGGTAATACAGACTCATATTCGAAAAAAGAATCATGGGAAGGACAAAAATTCGAGAAGAATGCTGACCGAAAAGGTTACCTTACTAATAGCCGTAAGACGGAAGAAGACGTATTCCGTGAATTCTTCAATGATGACAAAAAGACATTCTCCACAAATGGCAGTCTTGCGGCGAAGAGCGAGCAACTGAAGGTGGATGCCAATAATACTTATGCCGCAACAGGCAACTATTCTGCCCCGACAGGGAACAAGTCTGTTGCCAACATGACACCTTGGTCTTTGCCTTGCCGTGGTTCGCACATCAAGATAGAGCCTACAGATGCAGGATTGATCTCTGTCTATGTGATGCAGGAGGGATGTGTCAGTCACGCGCCGTCCGGTGGAAAGGATGTTGGTGGTGTTCACTATGACGAAGATGAGCCTATCGACGTTACGGTCAAGAAGGTATATGTGGCTGATGAGAAAGGCGAGATAGTCAAGGAAGTGGTGGCGGACACCAAGAGTAAGGTGGCGGCACAGATGTGGAAAGATGATGGACGCGCCAGAGCCGAGTATTTCTGGGGGGACCCAGAACTCGCTTATAATGAAGCAACGAGGACATCTTTCCTCGAAATCAACAATTGGAAAGACCAATGGTCTTTCCTCGACAACTGGCCTAATCCCGGTATGCAGCAACATGTCTTCAAACTTGGCGAAGATGAAGATGGTCATGTGCTTATCACCAAGGGCATTGTAAGATACACATTTAATGTGCTTCCAGGCAAGACCTATTACATCTTCTCAAATACGGCAAAGCTCGGACTGGCAGGCTTTACATTCGAGCCAGGCAAGCATGCTAAATATGATATGGTGCAAGTAGACGCTAAGCATAAAGAATGTAGGGCAACTGGCAAATTTGTGGACGATTCATCTATTAAGAATGTAAATGTAGAGCTTAATGATGGAGAAAACTATATTGCCCATACAGAAATGAATGCGAATGTCACGCTTCATCGCACGTTCTACAAGAACTATTGGAATGCCATCTGTCTGCCTTATTCAATCAATAGGAGACAGATAGAGAAGGTCTTCGGCGACGGAACCATGGTGGTGCTGATGAATAACATCGACACTTCCACCAAGAAAGTGATGTTTATCGAGCATGTTAATCAGGACATCATCGCCGGTTATCCTTATCTTATCTTCCCTACCAGGAAGGATGATAATGATAAGACAAACCATGATCCTATCACAGGAATAACAACCCGCGCCACATTCGGTGAGGCTAACAGTCCGATATTCACCGTAGGAACAGACGGTACGACCTATACTGATGGCAAAATGCAGAAGAATGCCCTCGTGTTCAAAGGTACATTCTCTAAGGAAAATTTGCAAGTAGGCTCCTATGTGATAACAAAGTCGGGCACTCTCGCTAATGTCCCACAGACAGGACTCACGATAAATCCTTATCGAGCCTATATCCATTTCAATCAGACCACTCCTGGAGCCAAGGCTATCAAGCTCGCTTCGATGGGATTTGCCGGCTTTGATGACATGGAGGGCGGAACCACTTCTATAGAGGATCTGCTCTTCAATGATGGAATAATGACACGACCAGCGGATGTCTTTACTGTCAATGGACAGAAAGTACGCTCAAAAGCTGAGAATCTTTACGGGCTTCCTAAGGGAGTGTATATCGTGAATGGTAAGAAATATGTAAACAAATGATTTCTAAAGTGATGAAAAGAAAATATATAACTCCGGTAGTGTATTTCTTCAAATTTGAGGAGGAATCAGAATTGCTCGCACATTCTCTCCAACGTGATGCAGATAGTAATCCTGCCGCTCCGGATCTCAAGCAAAATGTCATGTCAGGTACGACAGAACTTGATGTATCTAATGGTGGTTTAAATCAGGACAATATTGGTGCAAAAGACCATGATTGGTTCTTTGATGACAATGCTTTCTCTGACTTCTGATAGGATTCAGACTTGAATGAAAACAGAAAACCTGTCTTGCATCTCAGTACATTCGTAGCGCGAAAGAAGCACGCCGCGAATGGTCTGACTGGCAAGACAGTTTTTTTTGAACTGTACGGTTGAAAAAACATCAATGGATAAAAACAAAACATCAATGGATAAATATTTTTTATGTTTTTATCTATTGATATTTTTCATGTTTTTATCTATTGATATTTTGGAAGACAGTACCAACTGACAACGTACTTGACACATTGTCAGCAAATCTTAAATAAATTATACTTTGCAGTCATCATGACATCGCTTTTATGGTTGGCACACAGGTTGCAATAAGTGACGATGAAAGCGGAAAGCTCAGTAGGAGCAATACTCCAAACGACTCGAAGCCATAACAAAAACAAAAAAAATAAACTAATTAAAATAGGAGGTTATTATGTTACCAGTTATGAATTCAAACAGTTGGTTACCTACAGTGTTCGACGACTTTTTCAACAGTGAATGGATGCCTAAGATGAAGGCTACAGCTCCTGCAGTCAACGTGAAGGAAGACGTAAAGACCTACACCATGGAAATGGCAGTGCCTGGAATCAAGAAGGAGTTCTGCAGAGTATCCATCAATGCTGATGGCAATCTCGAAATCGCCATTGAGAATAAGCTTGAGCATAAGGAAGAGAGTAAAGAGGAACACAAGGAGCATTATCTCCGTCGTGAGTTCAACTACTCCAACTATCAGCAGACCTACGAACTGCCGGATGACATCGTAAAGGAAGATATCACCGCAAAGGTAGAGAATGGCGTACTGACAGTCACTATGCCTAAGGTCATCAATAAGGAAGACGAGATGAAGGTTCAGCGTCAGATAGAAGTTGGATAAACTTCTTGACAGTAGAATGAAATAGTTAAGTTTTTTCCATAAAAGTAAAATGCGGGACAGAAGATTTATTCTCTTCTGCCCCGCATTGTCGTTTCATTTATCCTCATGTGTTATGGTCTTCTCGCCTTTTCTCGAACTGTATGGTTGAATAAACATCAATAGATAAAAATATAACATCAATGGATAAAAAAAAACATCAAAGGATGGAATGAAACGGGCTGAACCAACGGTCACCGGCGCGAAGCCCGCATAGTACAAGGAGGAATCCCGCGCCGATAGGCGCAATGAAATCCTATTCAGATCCAAAAGTCAATAAAGAATCCGTGAAAAGAGAAAATCCGTTGCATCCGTGCTATCCGTGTTTCATTTTTGAACGTGTGCGAAAGAGCCTGTAGGCTCTTGAGCATTGATGGGGTTCTCATGTTTTTATTTCCTTGTTGTCATCGCTACGCGACGACCACAAGCGTTCAAAGAAACACGGATAGCACGGATGCAACGGATCTGTTCTTTCACGGATGTTTTATTTGATTCACATGGATTATGTGCGCCTGTCGGGCGCAAGGATTTTTACGGATTTTCCTCTATATGCACCCTGCGCCGGTGACAGTTGGTTCAGCCCGTTTCAACCGTACAGTTCGAATTATTGCAGACAAGAAAGTTGCTCTTCCCAATGCAACTTTACGGCTTTGGGGAGTGTGCGGAGCAATACGCGATAAGACTCTCGTATGATGTCGCAGACAAAGGCTGTCTCGAAGCTTTCATAGCAGATGTCGCTCCAATGCTTCTTGTTCCAGTGGAATGCTGGCGTGATGCCTTCGTATCGGTCACGCAACTCCTCATTGCGGTCGGGAGAGAGTTTGCAGGCAAACCTTGCCCTACCCTCTCTGTCAACTCCCAACCAGAGGCATAGGAATATCTTTCCTTCCAAACGGAAAGTGATATTATCATCGCCAAAGGGCTGGTCTTCCGTAACACCGGGGAGTGACAATGTGAAATCTCTTACTTGTTCGATATTCATGGGAGTGGCGGTTTTGTTGTCTTGTTGTTTGGTTGTAAATACAAACTCAGTCAGACGGTATAGGTACTGTCTTCCAGACAGTTGCCTTGCTCGTCGGTTGTAATCCCGAGACTTCGTCCCGGGTTACTCTCGCTTTGCTCGGTAATGTCTTCCAGACATAACTTGTTGTTTGGTTGTCTGGTTGTTTGGTTGTCTTGTTGTCTGGTTGCTTGGTTGTCTGGTTGCTTGCATTGCTTATACATTCAACAAAACAACTAAACAACTAAACAACTAAACAACTAAACAACTAAACAACAAAACAACTAAACAACTAAACAACTACTTCATACAAGCCTTGAAGATATCAAGGATATCCTGCTCCATGAGTGGTGCCCATGCCTTGTCAAGACCTTCTGTATCGGCTACATGCTTTGCCATTTCTGCCAAGCGGCTCTCGTCGATACCTACTTCTGGCAATGACATTGGAATGCCAATCTCACGATAGAAGTCATAAATGGCTTTGATGGAAGCCTCAGCACCTTCTGCACCAAAGACATTCTTACCGAATTTCTCGATACGCTCCACCACCTGTTCATGCAGTTGACCGGTAGAATAATCGAGGATATGCTTCATCCATCGTGGAGTGACGATAGCAAGTCCTTCGCCATGAGTGATGTCATAGTAAGCAGAAAGGGCGTGCTCCATAGCGTGCATAGGCCATCCGCTCGGACTATTGCCGAGGCAATATATTCCATTGCATCCGAGAGTGGTGGCATAGAATATCTCAGCGCGTGCATTATAATTCTGTGGGTCAGCAAGCACTATCTTGACATTCTTCACCAAAGACTTGACTGCGCCTTCCATGAAGGCATCATTCATATCGATATGGTCGCCACAGAAATATGACTCCATGATATGATTGATACAATCAGATACGCCTGCGAGAGTCTGCTTAACTGGAAGAGTGAAAGTATATACAGGATCGATGAAGCTTACTGCAGGGAATACCAGATTGGAGAAATAAGCAAGCTTGTCGTTTGTCTCAGTACGGGAGATAACTCCGCCCATATCATATTCACTGCCAGTGGCAGCCATAGTGATGACGTCCACGATAGGCACAGCGGCTGTGGTAGGTTTTCTTCCGCAGACGATGTCCCAAGCCTCCTCCACTTTATCCATTACATTGCCCTCAAGAGTGCCTGCAACGCCAGCGATAGCCTTAGTGCAGTCAAGCACAGAGCCACCTCCTAATGAGAGAATTACATCGATGTCATGCTCCTGACACATACGCACACCGTCAAGAACGCTCGGATTAAACTTAGGATTAGGCTGTATGCCAGGAAGTTCAAAGACATTCTTATCGGCTAGTATCTCTTTCACAAGGTTGTAGAGACTTTTGTCATATCCAGGCGCAATGCGCTTGATGCTGCCTCCGCCATAGGTGATAAGGACATTCTTACCAAACTGACTCATTACTCCTGCAAGTTTCTCACTGACCACTCCTTTGCCAAAGATAAGGCGAGTCGGTGTCTGATAATCGAAATTTACCATAGTGATTGTAGATTTTTAAGATTGTACGATAATGCCATTCTGTTACATTGAAATCGCATTGCTGTGACAGTTTTTTTCTGTTTCAGATGGAGAAAAGATGGTCCAAAGAATGACGTTTTAAGTTGCAAATATAGTTATTTTTCTTAAGAATAAGGATAAAAATTCTAAAATTTAATGCTTGCAAGCCGTTTTTAATGATTTTTCTTGCTTATTCTTGCCTTTTATTCGTATCTTTGCAAAATGAGTAAGTCATCAAAATCCGACTGCCATCAAGACTGTAGATACAGCGATGAGACAGTAAGAATAAATACCAACACTGACCCTATGGGCAGAGCCATTGCCGAATACCATGAGAGTGAAAGGGCGGACAGGCTCCGCGTGTTCTCCCCTATGTTTGAGGAGGACGAAATTCCTGTGACTACTCTTTTTCGCAATTACGATGAAATGCCAATGATAGAGCGCAAAGCTATCGATATGGCAAAGGGCAAAACTCTGGACGTAGGTGCTGGGGCTGGCTGTCATTCCCTCGCTCTGCAGGAAAGAGGAATCGACGTTACCGCAGTGGAAATATCGCATCTCTCCGCTGAAACCATGAAAAAGCGTGGCGTAAGGAATGTCATAGAGCAGGATTTCTTCACCATCGAAGGGCAATTCGACACTATTCTCATGCTGATGAATGGGGCTGGCATTTCCGGAACTCTCGATAGAATGCCTCTGCTCTTCAAGCATCTGGACAAGATCCTCGCTCCTGGTGGTCAGGTGTTATGCGATAGTTCTGACATCAGTTATGTCTTTGAGGATGAGGATGGATTTATCGAATATCCTGATACAAACCGTTATTACGGTGAACTCAGTTACCAGATGCAGTATAAGGACACTATTGGCGAACCTTTCGACTGGCTCTATATCGATGCCGACACTCTGACAGAGATAGCAGACCACAACGGATATGACGTAGAGGTAATAGCCGATGGCGAGAATTACGACTATCTGGCAAGAATCTCGAAAAGAGAAAATACATAGGTAAAGACCTACATAAAAACAAATAAAAACTAAAACCTCTTACACCTTATTTATTTTACATGACCATGACAACCAAAAACCAAAAACCCAATACCAAAAACCTAAAACCAAATACCAAAAACCTAAAACCCCAAAATAACAAAAACCATGGCAAAGAAAAAGCAAATCGTAGAATGCGTGCCTAATTTCAGTGAGGGACGCAACCTTAATGTCATTAAGCAGATTACAGACACTATAGAGGCTGTAGAAGGAATCAAGTTGCTCGACGTTGACCCAGGAGAGGCAACAAACCGCACAGTGGTGACCTTCGTAGGCGAACCTGAAGCAGTGGTAGAGGCTGCATTCAATGCAGTGGCTAAGGCTGGTGAACTCATAGATATGCGCAAGCATCACGGTGCTCACCCGCGTATCGGCGCTACTGACGTGCTGCCTATCGTACCTGTTAGTGGCATTACCATCGAGGAATGTGCTGAATTAGCAAGAAAACTCGCTGAACGCATCGCTACCGAACTGGCCATTCCTTGCTATTGCTATGAGGCTGCTGCAAGCACACCGGAAAGAAGAAACCTTGCTGTGGTACGTAAGGGCGAATATGAAGGTATCGCTGAACGCATCATGGACGAGAATGAGAAGCCTGACTTCGGAGCAAGACCATACGATGAGCAGGTGGCAAAGACTGGTTGCACAGTGGTGGGCGCAAGAGATTTCCTCATCGCCGTCAACTTCAACCTCAACTCCACATCTACACGCCGCGCCAATGCTATCGCTTTCGACGTAAGAGAGAAAGGCAGACCTGTGCGCGAGGGCAATCCTATCACAGGAAAGAAGAAGCTCGATGAGAACGGCAACGTGATTATGCGTCCTGGCACTCTGAAGGGCACTAAGGCAATAGGCTGGTTTATTGACGAATATGGCATTGCTCAGGTGTCAATGAATATCACAAATATCAATGAGACTCCACTCCACAAAGCCTTCGATGAAGTATGCCGTTGCGCACAAAACCGTGGACTCCGTGTTACTGGAACTGAGATCGTCGGACTCGTTCCTGAGCGCACTCTCCTGGAGGCTGGTAAGTATTTCCTTGCCAAACAACAGCGCTCTGCAGGTATTCCTAAGAAGGACCTCCTGAATATTGCCATCAAGTCAATGGGACTTGACGACCTTCGTCCTTTCAATCCAGAAGAGAAGGTGATAGAATATCTCCTGGAGGCTGAAAACAAGAAGCAGACAAAGCTCGTGGATTTCACAGTGAAAGGCTTTGCAGAAGAGACTTCTCGCGAAAGTCCTGCTCCTGGTGGTGGTTCCGTTTCTGCATACATGGGTGCCCTTGGTGCATCACTCGGCACTATGGTAGCCAACCTTTCAAGCCACAAGCCAGGCTGGGATCATCGTTGGGAAGAGTTTGCTGTATGGGCTGAAAAGGGTATGGCACTTCAGGAAGAACTGCTCCATCTCGTAGATGAAGATACCGAAGCATTCAATCGTATCATGCAGGCATTCGGCATGCCAAAGAATAATGACGAAGAGAAAGCACTCCGCTCAGAGGCTATCCAGAAGGCTACTCTATTCGCTACAGAGGTGCCATTGGAGACTATGAAGGCTTCCGTAAAGGTATTTGAATTGTGCCGTAAGATGGTGGCAGAGGGCAATCCTAACAGTGTATCTGATGCTGGAGTAGGCGCTTTGGCAGCACGTGCAGCTGTAATAGGCGCAGGAATGAACGTCAAGATCAACGCTTCCTCGCTCAAGGACCGCCAGAAGGCTGAGGCTCTTATCGCTGAGGCTAATGCCATCATTGAGAAGGCTAATGCTGAAGAGAAAGAGATTACAGCTACTGTGGAGAAAATGATTAGTTAATATTGAGACCTTTCCATAACGGAAGGGAAAGGTCTTTTCTCACCTAAACAACATACTACCTATGACAAAAGAAGAATTTCAGAAGGAAATCCGCCTGGGTATCCCTGACTCACTGCCAGAGGCAATGCCTTATGACAAAGAGATAAACCATGCTCCTAAGCGCAAGGATATCCTCACTCCTGAGGAGAAACGACTCGCTCTGCGCAATGCGCTGAGATATTTCCCAAAGCATCTGCACGAACAGTTGGCTCCTGAATTTATGGAGGAACTGCACGAATACGGCAGAATATACATGTATCGCTATCGCCCTCGCTACGAGATGCATGCACGCCCTATCAACGAATATCCTCACAAGTCGGAGCAAGCTGCCGCTATCATGCTCATGATACAGAATAATCTGGACCCTGCTGTGGCTCAGCATCCTCACGAACTGATAGTCTATGGCGGAAACGGCGCTATCTTCCAAAACTGGGCTCAGTATCGCCTCACAATGAAATATCTGAGTGAGATGACTGACGAGCAGACTCTCGTGATGTACTCTGGTCATCCTATGGGCTTGTTCCCATCTCATAAGAACGCGCCTCGCGTGGTTGTAACCAATGGTATGGTTATTCCAAACTACTCTAAGCCTGATGATTGGGAGCGCATGAATGCTCTCGGAGTGAGCCAATACGGACAGATGACAGCCGGCTCTTACATGTATATTGGTCCTCAGGGCATCGTTCATGGCACCACTATCACCGTGCTTAATGCTGCTCGTAAGCAGATGAAGAAGGAGGGCGAGCCTAACGATATCCACGGTATGCTCTTTATTTCTTCTGGTCTTGGAGGTATGTCAGGCGCTCAGCCTAAAGCTGGAAACATCGCTGGCGTGGTAAGCGTTGTGGCTGAGATAAATCCTCTCGCTGCTGAAAAGCGTTACGAACAGGGTTGGGTCGATGAACTCCACTATAATCTCGACGAACTCATTCCTGCTATCCGCAAAGCTGTGGCTGAGAAGCACACGGTGAGCATGGCTTACGTAGGCAATGTGGTTGACCTCTGGGAGCGTCTTGCTGATGAGAATGTCCACGTAGATTTGGGCAGCGACCAGACTTCACTCCATAATCCTTGGGCTGGTGGCTACTATCCTGTAGGCGTTTCACTCGAAGAGTCTAAGCGACTGATGGCTGAGGAACCTGATAAATTCCGCGAACTCGTGCAGGAATCACTGCGTCGTCAGGTCGCTGCAATCAACCGTCTCACGGAGAAAGGAATGTATTTCTTCGACTATGGCAATGCTTTCCTACTGCAGTCAAAGCGTGCCGGCGCTGACATAGTAATGCCTGATGGCAAGTTCCGTTATCCTTCTTATGTACAGGACATCATGGGACCTATGTTCTTCGACTACGGTTTCGGTCCTTTCCGCTGGGTTTGTACTTCTGGTGACCCTAAAGACCTTGAGACTACCGACCGCATCGCTGCTGAGGTGATGGAAGAAATCAAAGCTGATGCTCCTGAAGAGATACAGGGACAGATGGCTGACAACATCCACTGGATTCGCGAGGCAGGAAAGAATCAGCTCGTAGTGGGCTCTCAGGCTCGCATACTGTATGCTGACTGCGAGGGAAGAACGAAGATTGCGCTTGCCTTCAACGAAGCTATCGAGCGTGGCGAGATAAGCAAACCTATCGTATTGGGCAGAGACCATCACGACGTATCTGGCACTGACTCTCCTTTCCGTGAGACCAGCAACATATATGATGGTTCTCAGTTCTGCGCTGACATGGCTGTACAGAATGTCATCGGCGACTCTTTCCGCGGCGCCACATGGGTTTCCATCCACAATGGTGGCGGCGTAGGCTGGGGAGAAGTAATCAATGGCGGCTTCGGTATGGTCATCAATGGCGATGAAGACTCAGCTCGCCACATCCGCGAGATGCTCTTCTGGGATGTGAACAATGGCATCGCACGCCGTAGTTGGGCACGCAATGATGGCTCAATGAGCAGTATAGAGCGCGAAATGCTTCGCACACCAGGCTTCACTGTCACTATGCCAAGTCTCGTAGATGACGAGTTAATCAATAAATTCTAAATCCTTTTGTCGGCAGAAGGCAGTACCATAACAACCCTGCCTCCTGCTGACAGGTGGGCAAGAAAACCGCTTCCCACTTTCTTGATAATTAAATACACACCATGATACATAAAATTTCAGCAGAACATCTCACCATCGAGCGTATCGGTGAGGTAGTATATAACGGTTACAAACTTGAGCTCAGCGACGATGCACGCAATCGCATCATCCGCTGCCGTGAATACCTTGACGAGAAGATTGCCAAGACCACTCGTCCTGTCTATGGCGTTACCACTGGTTTCGGTTCGCTTTGCGACGTTTCCGTAAATCCTGACCAGCTCGCCCAGCTCCAGATAAACCTGATGATGTCTCACGCTTGTGGCGTAGGCGACCGTGTGCCTAACGACATCGTAAAGATGATGATGTTGCTCAAGGTGCAGTCATTGAGCTACGGTTACTCTGGCTGTAAACTCGACACTGTGCAGCGTCTGGTGGATTTCTTCAATAATGACATCTATCCTGTAGTCTATATGCAGGGTTCTCTCGGTGCTTCAGGCGACCTCGTTCCGCTTGCCCACATGAGCCTGCCGCTCGTAGGTCTGGGTGAAGTGGAATACCAGGGCGAAGTGATAAGCGGCGCTGAGATGCTGGAGAAATTCGGCTGGGAGCCTATCCAGCTCGTCTCAAAGGAAGGTCTTGCACTGCTCAACGGCACGCAGAACATGAGTGCTTTTGCCGTATGGTCACTGCTCAAGGCGCAGAAGCTCAGCGACTGGTCTGACAGAATTGCAGCCATGTCTCTCGACGCATACCACGGATTGCTCTCTCCTTTCACCAAGGCTGTCCACGTAGTACGTCCTCATAAGGGTCAGCTCGACACTGCCGCACGCATGATGGAACTGCTGGAAGGCAGTGAAATAGCAGCTACTCCTAAGGATTACGTGCAGGATCCTTATTCATTCCGCTGCATCCCGCAGGTGCATGGAGCCGCCAAGGACACCATAGCCTATGTAAAGTCAGTCATTGACACCGAGATAAATTCCGCCACTGACAATCCTACTGTCTGCCCGGACGAAGACCTTATCATCTCTGCAGGCAACTTCCACGGCGAGCCTATAGCATTGCCGATGGACTTCCTCTCTATCGGACTGAGCGAACTTGCCAACATTTCCGAGCGACGTATCTACAAGCTCGTCTCTGGCACTCGCGGATTGCCAAGCTTCCTTGTTGCAAAACCGGGTCTGAACAGCGGTTTCATGATTGCTCAATACACCGCTGCGTCTGTAGTAAGCCTCAACAAGAGCCTTGCCACACCGTCTTCTATCGACAGCATTCCGTCTTCTCAGGGACAGGAAGACCACGTCAGCATGGGTGCTAATGCAGCAATAAAGCTCTATAAGATAGTGCTCAATGTGGAGCGTGTTCTTGCCATAGAGCTCTTCAATGCCGCACAGGCTCTGGAATTCCGTCGCCCTCAGAAGTCTTCTCCTGTCATCGAGAAACTGTTTGATGAATATCGTAAGGTAGTGCCATTCATCGTCAATGACGAGGTGATGTACCCACACATCCAGCACTCTATCGAATTCCTGAGAAAATAATTTTGATCTCTTAAGTAAATGAGAAAACTCATAACAAATATCGCTATCCTTGCCGGACTCGATACGGAGCATAAACTTCGTCTCGCCGGCAAGGATATGTCGCATTTCGACACCCTGGACAATGCCTGGCTTCTGATGGAAGACGGCATGTTTAAAGCATGGGGAAAGATGAGCGAAATGCCTGCAGATGGCATTACTGCCGAAGAAAGGATTGACGCTAAAGGTGGATGCGTGATGCCTTCATGGTGCGACCCGCATACTCATATCGTCTTTGCCGGAAGCAGAGAAGCGGAGTTTGTCGATAAGATCTGCGGACTCAGCTATGCCGAAATAGCCAAGCGCGGAGGCGGAATACTCAATTCCGCTGACCTGCTGCACACCCTTTCGGAGGATGAACTCTATCATGCCGCAAAGCATCGTGCCGAGGAAATAATGCTGAAGGGAACGGGATGCGTAGAGATAAAGAGCGGCTACGGACTCACCACCGGGGACGAACTGAAGATGCTTCGGGTAATCCGTCGTCTGAAGGAAAGCACGCCTCTGCGCATCAAGTCAACCTTCCTCGGAGCACATGCCGTGGGAAGAGGCTTCACGCAGGCTGACTATGTTGACCTCGTGGTCAATGAAATGATTCCAGAAGTGGGAAGAGAGAAGCTCGCTGACTTCGTTGACGTGTTCTGCGACGAGGGATTCTTCACCCCTTCCGAGACCGCACGAATCCTCGAAGCCGCTGACAAATGGGGCATGAAACCAAAGATTCATGCTGACGAACTGGCTTCTTCTGGTGGCGTGGAAATAGGCGTAAGGTATGGTGCGCTGTCGGTTGACCACCTTGAGAGCATGACAGTGGAAGAGATAGAGATTCTTCGTGGCACCGACACGATGCCTACTGTCCTGCCTGGCACATCATTCTTCCTCAACCTTCCTTACGGCAAGGCGAGACAGATGGTGGACAGCGGACTCGCTGTGGCTGTGGCAAGTGACTACAATCCTGGCTCTACCCCTTCCGGAGACATGAAATTCATCGTCTCACTTGCTTGCATCAAGCTACGTCTTCTCCCGTCTGAAGCCCTCAATGCGGCTACGATAAACTCTGCTTATGCCATGGGTGAAAGCGAGAATTACGGAAGCATTGCAGTGGGAAAGGTGGCTAATTTCTATATCACCGAACCGATTCCGTCGCTGGAATACATCCCTTACGCTTATACTTCCCCGATTATCAGGAGAGTGTTCCTTGGTGGAGACGAATGCGGATCACTGTAAAGCAGGTGGTCGAAATTACCCAATACGCCCTTTACCTTTCCCTTCGGTCGGTGACCGTTGGTACAGGGCGCAGGGTGCATATAGAGGAAAATCCGTAAA
>OQVQ01000541.1_pt1 | contig 17747 bp, 14 predicted proteins | sample 1691491 | NCBI WGS metagenome assembly OQVQ01 (sample SAMN03418252, study PRJEB22391) | human gut metagenome | biome: human-gut; feature: organic feature; material: feces | host: Homo sapiens | place: Tanzania | collected 2013-01
AGTTGTTCCTGAAGAATATTTAGGAAACGTTATGGGTGACCTTACATCAAGAAGAGGAAAACCAATGGGTAATGAATCGAGAGGTAATGCTCTTTCAATCGTTGCTATGGTTCCACTTGCTGAAATGTTTGGTTATGCTACTTCATTAAGAAGTAATACTCAAGGTAGAGGTTCTTTCCAAATGGTTGCAGATCATTATGAAGAAGTACCAAAATCAATCGCAGAAGAAATTATTAAAAAAAGTGGTAATTAATAATAATTAAAGTAAAATTATAACAAAATAAGCCAAAACAGTTGAAAAATATTCAATTGTTAGATAAAATAATATTGTATAAATTTAAGGAGGAAAAAAACATGGCAACAGTTTATCGAGTTCAGACATCGGAGCTTGATAGCGCAAAAAACACAGTTTCAAGTATCGCGACACAGTATGGTGAAAAATACGCTAGTCTCTTTGCTACAATTAAAGCAATTAAGAGTGGCGTAAACGAGGGTGAAGATATTGATGAATTCATTAATAAAGTTACACCCTACGAGAAGAATTTCGCCGAGATGAAAGAAGCACTTGACAAGTTTGCAACGCATCTTGAGCAGTCAAGCGCCGCATACAAAGAGACAGAAAAAGGCAACAAGCAAAGAGTTTCAAACATCTAAGTCAAGAGAGGAGAAAGACTATGGCCGGAAATATTAAATTTAGTTCTGAAGAGCTGATCAGGGCTAAGGATACAATCAACAATGACAACGATGATCTTTATAAACTTCTCCAGAACGCAAAAAAAGCAATAACGGGGCTTGAAAATACCTATGTCGGCGAAGCGAGTAAGGTTCTTATGCAAAAGATCAATGATATGGAAAACGCTTTTACGAGATACAAAGAAAAAGTGAATAAAATTACAGAATGGATCGATCTCACAGTTAAAAGCGATATCTCAACCGAAGAGACTCAGAAGGCAAACGCAGAAAAAACCCCGAATGCATCAGCATTCAACTTCGGCAACAACTGAGTATTTGCCATCCCACATAGCTTTCACTATGTGGGATGGCGCAAATCGAAAAATGTGGGCATATTATGTTTTTGAGGAAATTTAAATAGCGAATATTTTAATGCATTATTTGAATCCCCGCTCATTACGTTTCCTTTTCAAAATATAGCTTTGATTTAATAAAGCATTTAGAATCAGCTTTTCAAGGTGATTACCCGGGACGAAGTCTCGGGATTACATGAAAGAGAGAGACGGCTGTCTGGAAGACAGTACCAATCAACCATACAACTAAACAACTAAACAACTAAACAACCAACCAGCCAACTACACCACATTATCAATCTTTCTCTGCAAGCCATTCTTCGAGTACCTGACAATACTCATCATTCTGCTCGGCAAATGGCATGTGGCGAGCCCCTACGAAGAGATGCCATTTGGAATCAGGAATGCCGTCATAGAGGGTCTTTGCCACTAAAGGAGTGCAGAGATCGTCAGTGCCACTCATTACCAGACATGGCACTTGTATCTCGCCCAATCGGGCAGTGTAATCATAATCGCGCAGCGAACCAGTAGGATTATATTCATTAGGTCCCCAGCCGTAAAGGTAAGCCTCTGCGCCAGCACGCTTCTTTCTGCGAAGACACTCAGGACTATCTTCTGTCACCTCCCCAGCGCAATGCTGAAGCATGAAATGCGCATTAGCCTTGATATAAGCCTCGCTTGAGAAGTTTCCAGTAGCCTCTGCCTCTGCAATGGCACGCTGGTCTTCTTCCGACATAAACTTTATCATGCGATGCTGCTCGCTGCCCCACAGTTTGCTGCTCGAAAGCGTACTGCTGAGGATAGCACTCTTCACGCCCTTGGCTTGTCTCTCCATCAGATAGATGATGGTGAGCATACCGCCCCAAGACTGTCCGAGGAGATGGAAATGCTCTATATGGAGATGATCGATGAGAGCACAGAGTTCGTTGAGCCACGTCTCAGGAGTCCAGAGTTCAGGATGTCCTTCCACGAAAGATTGACCACAACCCAACTGGTCATACATGATGACAGCTCTGCCTGTTTCTGCCACTCTGTCCAATAGTTCAAAATAATTGTGAGTACTGCCAGGTCCGCCATGCAAGAGGATAATAGGACTCTTGCCTTCTTCGGTAGTTCCTACGATGCGATAATACGTCTGATAGCCCATGAAGGGCATAAATCCTTCCTTTACTTCCATTTTCTCATGTTTTTTTAAATTGGTATTAAATTTCGTAGCACACGGTTACATCGCAATCAGATATAACCATTTATGCCATTTTGCAAAATTACAAAAAATAATGAGTTAAAGAGCAATAATCCCGCTTTTTTTTGATTTTTTCTTTGGAAAAAGACATTCATCCCATTGCCTTTTTTCTATGCCTAAAAAAGATAAGTCAAAGCAGAAATCAGGAGTTTCGCTCTCTCAATGCTTTGATTACCTCTTCATCAGCCGGAAGCCAGCGGACAGAGTCGAAGTCTTCCTTTGTCAGCCAGCGGGCGGCTTCATGCTCCAGTAGGGTGAGATGTCCTTCCTTTATCTTGCAAATGTAACAATGCATGATAAGATGAAACTTAGGATAATCATATTCCACGGTGGTAAGCAATTCTCCCACTGTGATTTCTGTAGCCAACTCTTCACGTATTTCTCTGCAAAGAGCATCCTCAGGAGTCTCCCCAGTTTCCATTTTTCCACCAGGAAACTCCCACCAGTCCTTCCATTCGCCGTAGCCACGCTGTGTAGCGAATACCTTATTATTATTAGTGATTATTGCAGCCACCACTTCTATCTGTCTTTTCTTTTCCATTATCCTATAGCTTTATATTGACTGGCAAAGGCATAAGTAGCCTCAGACATTGGGGTATTCAGATGCCAAACGATCTGCATCTACCTCATCCAATTTCAATTTGAAGAGGCGATTGATTATTTGTTCATAGACTCCGGTTGAGATGTTAGGATTCTGCATACTTATCTTATATATATATTCTTTGCGTGATACTGTAGGAATGATCTATTAGGTAGATGTTCTTCTGGAAGAATTATTTGCCTATTCTCTATCTTTCCGAAATGTTCTGCAAACACATTTTGCGTCAGAGTGTCCCTTAAAGAGGGAGAAATCATGATGGTATAGTCGTCAGGGCGTATGGTTATCAGACCTTTATCGAACGCTCTATCATAAAGCGCAGATAGACAAATCCCATTTTCTGGATTTAGTCGGGTGTCTTCTCTCTCTGCCCAAGGAATGATGTGGCTTGCATTAAGGAGGCGTGAATCATTTATTCCAGTGATAGCACATTGGCAATTATAGTTATTGAGTATCATCGTGCGGAATACATTCTGATTGGCCCTTTGACGTATTATCACTTCCTTTGTAGTACCTATAAGGTCTGAATCTTTGATATCAAGTGTTTGCTCTAAGGATTTTTGCTGAATGCGTGCTTTGATTTCCGCCGCCTCTTTGAATAGTCTTTCTTTATCGTTGGCATATTCTTCCCATACGGGCATACATACGTTTCTTCCACTTGTCATTCCATGACGACCAGTGGATAGAATATATGGATCGCAAGCAACAAAGTTAGTAAGACGAATTGCTGCAGAGTTTTCACCTCTTCCCAATAGTCTTCCTAATTCTTTTACTTCTGGAGTACAGCGATTTAATCTGCCAAATGGAAGTTGGAAGTATAGCGCCAGAGCAAGCACTAATTCATCATGTGTCCAAATGTTTTTTTTTCATTCCGGAGATATATTATCGCGTATGTTGTCCGCCAACGAATGTGAATAGTCTGACTGTCACAGTCTTTATAGACAGTTTAGTCGGTTTTGAGGTTCAAAGTTATAGTTTTTTTTCTTAATAAACGAATAAATAAGGATAATTATTGATTATAGATATGGTTTTGATGGATGCTGACGATATAAGTAGATGATGACAAGTATGTAATCAAAATAATTTTGATCACCTACTTACCTACTAATATAGTCATTCTGTGCGCCCTCTTTAATGCCAAAAACAAACAGCCGGCTTGAGAAGAAAACTCAAACCAGCTGTCGTATAAATGCTTTTCTGTCAGAGAGAAAAGAGTGCTTTTACTGCGTGATAACTATGCTTTCGCATGGTGATGACTTACTCATAATCCTGCCAAGCCTTAATCTGAAGGTCTTCGATGCCAATACGGCAGAATGCTTCGATGAAGGCAGAAGCGAGGCGAGCGTTGGTCATAAGTGGAATGTTGTGGTCGATTGCTCCACGACGAATCTTATATCCGTTGGTCAATTCACGAGAAGAGTGGTTCTTTGGAATGTTTACGATGAGGTCAAACTCATGGCTCGCTATCATATCCATTACGTTAGGGACATTAGAACCGTCCTCGTCAGGCCATCCTACAGCGATAGCCTTGGCGCCGTTGGCATTGAGATAATCGGCTGTGCCCTGGGTGGCATATACCTTATATCCAGCCTTAGTCAGAGCCTGAGCGGCATCAAGCATAGATGCTTTCTCCTTTGCACTACCAGAAGAAATCATTACGCCCTTGTCCTTAGAAGGAATCTTGTAGCCTGTAGCAATGAGAGAATTGAGCAATGCCTCGTCGAAAGAGTCACCGATACATCCTACTTCACCAGTAGAACTCATGTCAACACCGAGTACTGGGTCAGCATTCTGGAGACGATTGAATGAGAACTGGCTTGCCTTAACGCCCATACGGTCGATGTCAAATACAGACTTCTCTGCTTTCTGATAAGGAGCGTCGAGCATAATGCGGGTAGCTGTCTCGATGAAGTTGCGCTTGAGCACCTTGCTGACGAATGGGAATGAGCGAGAAGCACGGAGGTTACACTCGATAACCTTTACGTCGCGACCCTTTGCAAGATACTGGATATTGAAAGGACCAGAGATATTGAGCTCCTTGGCAATGGCGCGAGAAATCTTCTTTATCTGACGCATTGTAGCGAAAGAAATCTGCTGTGCTGGGAATGTCATTGTAGCATCACCAGAGTGAACACCTGCATACTCTACGTGCTCAGAGATACCGTATTCTACGATTTCACCACATTGTGCTACACCGTCGAACTCTATCTCATTGGTTTCAGTCATAAACTGAGAAATAACAACTGGATATTCCTTAGAAACTTCAGATGCTGCTGCAAGGAAACGCTTAAGCTCTTCGTCGTTATGACATACGTTCATGGCTGCGCCAGACAGTACGTAAGAAGGACGAACAAGCACTGGATAACCTACCTCATCAATGAATTTGCTTACATCATCCATAGATGTGAGAGCGCTCCACTTAGGCTGGTCGATGCCGAGCTGGTCAAGCATAGAAGAGAACTTACCACGATTCTCAGCACGGTCGATGCTTACAGGAGATGTTCCGAGGATAGGCACTGCCTGACGATGAAGCTTCATAGCGAGGTTGTTAGGAATCTGACCGCCAACGGAAACGATGACACCACGAGGAGATTCGAGGTCTATTACGTCGAGAACACGCTCGAATGACAGCTCATCAAAATAAAGTCTGTCGCACATATCATAGTCGGTGGAGACTGTCTCAGGGTTATAGTTGATCATGATGGACTTATAACCCAACTTACGAGCAGTATTGATAGCATTAACAGAGCACCAGTCGAACTCTACAGAAGAGCCAATGCGGTAAGCACCAGAGCCAAGTACGATGACAGACTTCTCATTCTTGTAGAAGTTGATGTCGCTTCCTTCTACAGCATATGTCATATAGAGATAGTTTGTCAGTTCAGGATGCTCGCTTGCCACGGTAGGTATTCTCTTGACAGCAGGGACAATACCGAGCTGCTTACGGTAATTACGTACTGCAAGGTTTTCCTTTTCCATGTTGCCACCCTTAGGCTTTATTACGAAACGAGCAATCTGGAAGTCAGAGAATCCGAGAACCTTAGCCTGACGCATAACCTCTGGAGTGATTTCTTCGAGAGAATTGTAGCCTTCGAGCTTCTTCTTGAAGTCCACGATGTTCTTCATTCGCTCGATAAACCAAGGGTCAATCTTAGTGAGCTCATAGATGCGCTCGATGGTGTAACCCTCTTCCAAAGCCTGTGCGATAGCGAAAATGCGAAGGTCGGTAGGGTTTGCGAGTTCTTCATCTATGTTGTCAAATTTAGTATGGTCGTTGCCTACGAAGCCATGCATACCCTGTCCAATCATACGGAGACCCTTCTGAAGCATTTCTTCGAAAGAGCGACCGATGGACATAATCTCACCTACAGACTTCATTGATGAGCCAAGTTTGTGGCTTACACCTGCAAACTTCGTGAGATCCCAACGAGGAATCTTGCAAATCATATAGTCGAGAGAAGGAGCAACATAAGCAGAGTTGGTAGTACCCATTTCTCCTATCTGGTCAAGAGTGTAGCCGAGAGCAATCTTAGCTGCAACGAAAGCGAGAGGATAGCCAGTAGCCTTTGATGCAAGAGCAGAAGAACGAGAGAGACGAGCATTGATCTCGATGATACGATAGTCGTTTGTCTCAGCGTTGAAAGCATACTGAATGTTACACTCACCTACAATCTTAAGGTGGCGTACACACTTTACAGCAATCTCCTGAAGCATCTTGACCTGGTCATCGGTAAGAGAGCAGGTAGGAGCTACAACGATAGACTCACCGGTATGGATGCCGAGTGGGTCGAAATTTTCCATTGAAGCCACTGTGAAGCAATGGTCGTTAGCGTCACGAATTACCTCAAATTCTATCTCTTTCCATCCTTTCAGTGACTCTTCTACGAGAACCTGTGGTGCGAAAGTGAATGCAGACTCAGCAATCTCTCTGAATTCCTTTTCGTCCTTACATACGCCAGATCCAAGACCACCGAGGGCATAAGCGGAGCGAATCATGATAGGGAAGCCAATCTTGCGAGCTGCTGCGATGGCGTCCTCCATGTTCTCACATGCTTGAGAAACAGGAACCTTGAGGTCAACCTTATTGAGTTCATGAACGAAGAGGTCGCGATCCTCGGTGTTCATGATAGCTTCAACACTTGTACCCAGTACTTCAACGCCGTACTTTTCGAAGACACCATTCTTGTATAGAGCGGTACCGCAGTTGAGTGCAGTCTGTCCACCCCATGCAAGGAGAATGCCGTCAGGACGTTCTTTCTTGATGATTTCTGTGATGAAATACTCAGTTACAGGGAGAAAATAGACCTTGTCAGCGATACCTTCGCTGGTCTGGATAGTAGCGACGTTAGGGTTTACGAGAACGCTGCTAATACCTTCTTCGCGAAGAGCCTTGAGGGCCTGGCTACCAGAGTAGTCAAATTCACCTGCCTGTCCGATTTTAAGAGCACCGGAACCGAGTACGAGGACTTTTTTGATCTTTTTATTCATTGGTGTTTAAGTGTTAAGTTTGACCTTGTTATATCTTATCTTTTTGCTATTATAAAAAGGGTTTGCCCAAATTGGGTACAAAGTTAATAAAAAATCTTCAAAATAAATATCGTTTATATCTATTTTATTTCGATATTTTTTATATGTATATAGAATAGGCTCTACAGGGTCGTTTAACCTGTAGAGCCTATAATATTGATAATTAACTATTCATAGAAGCAAGGAATTCCTCATTGCTTCGAGTATGGTTGAGAGAATTGTCGATGAGGTTCATAGCCTCAAATGCAGTCATATCCGAGATATGCTTACGCAAAATCCACATTCTGTCGAGTGTAGTCTTGTCGTGGAGCAGGTCGTCACGACGAGTGCTGCTCTGTACAAGGTTGACAGCAGGGAATATTCGCTTGTTGGCAAGAGAACGATCGAGCTGGAGTTCCATGTTGCCAGTACCTTTAAATTCCTCGAAGATTACCTCATCCATCTTGCTGCCGGTATCGATAAGAGCAGTAGCAATAATAGTAAGCGAGCCACCACCTTCGATATTACGTGCTGCTCCGAAGAAACGCTTAGGCTTCTGCAATGCGTTTGCGTCCACACCACCGGTGAGAATCTTGCCAGAAGCAGGAGCTACAGTATTGTAAGCGCGAGCGAGACGGGTGATGGAATCAAGGAAAATGACGACATCATGACCGCACTCTACGAGACGTTTTGCCTTTTCGAGCACGATGCCAGCAATCTTGACGTGGCGTTCTGCAGGCTCATCGAATGTAGAGGCGATAACCTCAGCATTGACAGTGCGTGCCATATCCGTTACTTCTTCAGGACGTTCGTCGATGAGAAGCATCATAAGATAAGCCTCAGGATGATTGGCAGCGATGGCATTGGCGATATCCTTCATGAGGATAGTCTTACCTGTCTTAGGCTGAGCCACGATAAGAGCACGCTGTCCTTTACCAATAGGGGAGAAGAGATCTACGACTCTGGTGGAGCGATTTGTAGTCTTTGGGTCTCCACAGAGGTCGAATTTCTCATTAGGGAACAGAGGAGTAAGATGCTCGAAAGCAAGGCGATCACGAATCTCTTCAGGGTCTCTTCCATTGATTTTGTCAATACTTGTCAGAGGGAAATACTTTTCTCCTTCCTTTGGAGGACGCACATGACACTGAACGACGTCGCCAGTCTTCAGGGAATACTTCTTTACCTGCTGGACAGTCAAGAAGATGTCGTCAGGAGAAGAGAGGTAATTGAAATCACTTGAGCGCAGAAATCCATATCCATCAGGCATCACTTCGAGGACGCCATTAGCGGTTACGATATCGTCGAAATCATAAACAGACTCCTTCTGTGATGAAGTAGAACTTCCTAAAGGATACTGCTCTACCATAGAAGTAGGATTGTCGAAGATGTCGTATTCCACGTTAGCATAATGGTCTTCTACAGGGAGGTCGATTACAGTAATGAAATCTGTACCGTCGCCAGGGTCGCCTTCCCATACTCCAGCAGGCTCTTGTAGGTCTTCTTCGGCAGCATTGTGTGCCTGTACCTTAGCCTGAAGCTGAGATAGGAGGTCGTTTTCGCTTTCAGAAGTCTCTGTAATTACAGTCTCATCTTCTGGGTTTTCAGTATCTGTAGAGTTTGTGTCAGTCTTGAGAAAATCTGGTACCTCAACGTCATTGGATGGAGCAATATTATTATTGTGCTCATTTTCTTCAAATTCCAGTTCGCGCTGTACGACAGCTTTTTTCTGATTGTTGAGGGAGAGAGCTTCAGCCTTTGCTTGAGCAGCCGCAAGGATTTCCTCCTTAGTGCGGCGTGCACGTCTCTTTTTAGGAGCCGGAGCTACAATATCTTCGGTTCCTTCTTCGGGAGTAGATGCTTCTGTCTCTGTAATCTGCTCCAATTCCTCCTGAGCCTTTTGTGCAGCTAAAGCGGCAGCTTCTTCGAGAGCTTTTTTGGAAGGGCGTCCACGTTTCTTCTTAGGAGCCTCTTCTGTTGGTTCTTCATCTGAGACTGTTGTCTTTATTCGTGTTTTTCTCTTAGGCTTTTCTTCTTTCTCTGCGTCAAAGTCGAAGTCGCCGATGATGTAAGAAGCGAGAGCCTCTACGCCATCAGCAGCAGTCAGATTAGAGCCTAAAGCCTTTGCGATGGTCTCCAATTCTTCCGGTGACTTTGCTAAAAGTTCGTCTTTACTATACATATTATATTGATGTATGTTTTGTGTTATGAACAAATATATTTCGATTGGGGAATGCGTTTCCAAAGGGGATAATGAACTTATGGGAAACGCAGAAGTTGATAAACTGGATGCAAAGGTACGTATTTTTATTCATTCAGCAAAACATTTTGTGGATTTTTTTTATAAAGAAGACGTTTCTTCTTCATAAAATCTGTCGAAATATGTCCTCAGCAAACTTGTATCTTCGATAATGGAACGAATCTCATTGAGTTTTTTTTCGTTCTCTGAACCGGGAATCCAAAGTTTTATATATCCATTGATGGAGTATTTCTGCATCATGTGTTCGAGGAATCTTTCCCAGTGTTCCTCTTTGTTTTTTTCTTGATAGTGTTCTAATCCGAACTGGACAGTGCGCCTGAAAATGGAATCTACGGAAATGTCTCTGTCAGCTTCAGCCACGATTCTTCCATAGATGGATCTCGGCTCATGGGAAGCGGAGGCGCGATGATCCTCGATAGCTTCCTTCATTATCTTTATTTGCGCGGGCGAGAACCATTTTCTGAGTCTCATATCATTTTGCAGTATCTTGCCGCCATTGATATGGTGCAGAGCGCGTGGTCCCGACATTCCGATGTCGTGATAAGCGGCAATAGCGTATGACATATTGATGTCCGTACCGAGTTGGCGGGCAAGTTTCATGGATGAGCGAATTACCTTGGTCACGTGCTCTATGTTGTGTGCCTTATCAAATTCGGAATATTTTGGGAGGATTTTTCCCTCTATAAATTCCATAAGGTCAAGTGAGACGTTGTTGCCTGTCATAGGGATGTTTGGTGTTAAAACAATGTATTTTTTAGCTACATTGAGTCAGATTATAAGAAAAAGTGTCGATTATTTTTGCAAATGTAATTAAAAATGTTTACTTTTGCAAAGTTTTTAAAGATTTTTTGCATGGATAATGACATTATTAAGATAAATAGTCCAAAGGCATGGCTTCTTGCAGCCCGCCCCAAAACCTTGTCTGCCGCGGCTGTTCCGGTGCTTATAGCTACGGCTTTGGCTTGGAAGAAAGATGGAGGCGAGAGCTTTCACTGCATTGCGGCTGTGCTTTGCTTCCTGTTCGCTTTCATAATGCAGATAGATGCCAATTTTATCAATGATTATTTTGACTTCAAGCGAGGCAATGACGATGAGACCCGACTCGGTCCGAAGCGTGCCTGCGCAGAAGGGTGGGTGAGTGACCACGCTATGCTGTGGGCGATTTGCATTACCACAGTCTTGGCTTGCTTTGTCGGTCTGCCGCTCGTTCTATATGGCGGGATGGACATGATGATGGTCGGAGTCTTGTGCGTGGTGTTCTGTTTTCTTTATACTACCACCTTATCTTATATGGCTTTGGGTGACGTTCTGGTCCTGGTGTTCTTTGGAATAGTACCAGTTTGCTGTACTTATTATGTCGAACTCTCCCGTGCCTTTAATCCTCTTTTCGATCAAACGGTATGGATGTCGGTGGCTTGCGGTCTGGTAATCGACACCTTATTAATAATAAATAACTATAGAGATTATGATAATGACCGCCATGCCAACAAGAAAACGCTTGCCGTGATGATAGGTCGGAAAGCTATGTCGGCTGTCTATTTGCTGATAGTTCCAGTGGCTTTGGCAATAAATCTCTGTTGCACATTTACAATTCCGATGATTGTCTCGTGTGTGATAATTCTTGCTCTCCACTTTATGTCTTGGAGGAAGATGATGAAAATAGGCGAAGGAAAAGAATTGAACTCTGTACTTGGCCTGACAGCGAGAAATATTCTGTTGTATGGTATTTTGACAAGCATAACTGTCATTTTATCATAAAAATACTAAAAATGTGCAGAAATACAGGTCGTTGAGGCATTTTTGTGCAAATGAATTTTGCTTAATCAAAAATTCTTTGTACCTTCGCATCGCATTATAGTTAGTGATGTATCTTAATCTTCGACCTAATAGAAAAACATTTTCTTAGAGTTATATAACGTAATATCTAAACTTATACAAATCTTTAAACAATGAAAAAGTACAATTTCAATGCAGGACCATCAAAGCTTCCACGTGAGGTTATTGAGGCAACAGCAGCTCAGTGTCTTGATTTCAATGGTTCAGGTCTTTCTCTTATGGAGATTTCTCACCGTGCCAAGGATTTCCAGCCGGTAATGGATGAGTCAGTTGCTCTGTTCAAGGAATTACTCAATATTCCTGAGGGTTATTCTGTTATCTTCCTCGGCGGTGGTGCATCTCTCGAGTTCTGTATGATTCCATATAACTTCCTTGAGAAGAAAGCTGCTTATCTCAACACTGGTGTTTGGGCTAAGAAGGCTATGAAGGAAGCTAAGTTGTTTGGTGAGGTAGTAGAAGTTGCTTCTTCTGCTGATGCTACATACACATACATCCCTAAGGATTACGTAATTCCTACAGATGCTGATTACTTCCACATCACAACAAACAATACTATCTACGGTACTGAAATCCGCAAGGACCTCGATTCTCCAGTTCCATTGTTCGCTGATATGTCTTCTGATATCTTCTCTCGTCCTATCGACGTTAGCAAGTATGGCATGATCTATGGTGGTGCTCAGAAGAACCTCGCTATGGCTGGTGTTACATTTATCATTGTAAAGGATGAGCTCCTCGGTAAGGTTTCTCGTCAGATTCCTACTATGCTCGACTACCGTACACACGTCGAGAAGGGTTCTATGTTCAATACTCCTCCTGTAGTTCCTATCTACTCTGCTCTTGAGACTCTCCGTTGGATTAAGAGAAATGGTGGTGTAGAGGCTATGGATAAGCTCGCTCAGCAGCGTGCAGAAATCGTTTACAACGAAATCGATCGCAACAAGCTCTTCAAGGGTACTGTTACCAATGCAGAGGATCGCTCTCTCATGAATATCTGCTTCGTAATGAACGAAGAGTACAAGGAACTCGAAAAGGACTTCCTCGACTTCGCTATGAATGAGCGTGGTATGGTTGGTATTAAGGGCCACCGTTCAGTTGGTGGTTTCCGTGCTTCTTGCTACAACGCAATGACAATCGAAGGCTGCGAGGCATTGGTTGCTTGCATGAAGGAGTTCGAGGCTAAGCACTAATATGCTTTAGGGTCTCTGAAACCAATTATTTTCAGTATTAAACAGATGTATTAAGGAGAAGAAATTCTCCTGAGTGACGGTAAAAAAACAACTTGGTACGATTTGAGGGAAAAATGTACTATATCAATTTGTTCTCAACCTCATCTTTTTGGCTATTTTCTTCCCTCTCATCGGTCATATAGCCCGCTATACTCCCTCTTCGAGTGAAGAAAATATCTCAAAAATATGAGGCTCAAATCATACCAATTTATTTTTTCACCGTCACTGAATAAAAATAAAAAACTATGGCTAAAGTTTTAATAGCAACAGAAAAGCCTTTCGCTCCAGCAGCAGTTGCTGGCATTAAGGAAGTTATTGAGAAGGCAGGCCACGAGCTTGTTCTCCTCGAAAAATATACAGAAAAGAAGCAGCTCCTTGAGGCTGTGGCTGACGTAAACGCTATCATTATCCGTTCTGATAAGATAGACGCTGAGGTCCTCGACGCTGCAAAGGAGCTTAAGATCGTTGTACGTGCAGGTGCTGGTTATGATAATGTTGACCTCGCTGCTGCTACAAGCCACAACGTAGTGGTTGAGAATACTCCTGGTCAGAATTCTAACGCAGTTGCTGAGCTCGTTCTCGGTCTCCTCGTTTACACTGTACGTAACTTCTACAATGGCAAGGCAGGTACAGAATTGATGGGCAAGACTCTCGGTATTCTTGCTTTCGGTAATGTAGGTCGCAACGTGGCTCGCATCGCTAAGGGCTTCGGTATGAACGTAATCGCATACGATGCTTTCTGTCCAGCTGAGGCTATTGAGGCTGCTGGTGTTAAGGCAATGGCTTCACAGGCTGAGCTCTTCAAGGAGGCTGACATCGTTTCTCTCCACATCCCTGCAACTGCAGAGACTAAGCAAAGCATCAACTATGACCTTTGCAGCACAATGAAGAAGGGTGCTATCCTTATCAATACTGCTCGTAAGGAAGTTATTGACGAGGCTGGTCTTCTCAAGCTTCTCGCTGAACGCACTGATCTCAAGTACATTACTGACATCAAGCCTGATGCTGATGCTGAGTTCGCTGCATTCGAAGGCCGCTACTTCTCTACTCCTAAGAAGATGGGTGCTCAGACAGCTGAGGCTAACTCTAATGCTGGTATCGCTGCTGCTAACCAGATCAATGCATACTTTGCAGATGGTTGCACCAAGTTCCAGGTAAACAAGTAAGCTTCCACTCAGAACTTAATCAAGTTCTTTGAGAATAATATTATTCAATAGCCAATCTGGGGGAACTCGGGTTGGCTATTGTCTTTTCTGCTTGGTTGTCTTTTGGAATGGAAAATATTTCTGGATAATAAGAGTGCTTGTGAGAGAAGAAAATATCGATTCTCGAATTCATAATCTTAAGTTTTTGAACTCATAATCTTGTATTTTTAACATAATCCTTGAAGAATTTGCGAGCAATAGGAAAGTTGTTGGGAAATTCGTGAGTATTTTGCTAAATTCATAACTTGTAGAGTATCAGCGTGTTGTGATGATATTGGTAGGTTGCTTGTTCGCAAAAAGCGGCTAAAATGCAGTTTTTGGACAGAAAAAGCTAAGATATTACTTTGTAAAAGCTATGGTATTACCTTGTAAAAGCTAAGCTTTCGCAGTGTAATAACTAAGCTTTCACCTCCCAATATCTATGCTTTCGCATTACAGACTCATGATTCTATGCTTTTGAAAGTAAGAATTAGTGGCTTTTGTCTTGATTTTCTGTAAAAGTCTTGTCGTGGAAAAGTCTTGTTGTTTAACAAATGCAAAAATATGTAAATCGAAGAAACTGGCTAAGGCTTGACGCTTCTTTAGTTGAACGTTGTAAGATGCGATGTGGCTTAATTTCTTCTCGTCGTATGATGGAGGATAATTGGTCGCAAAAATAATTTTTCTTTATCCAAATGTGGTAAGGTGTTGACTAAGTTAAGGTTACTAAGAGAAGTTCAAATATAAACTATTTTACCCCCTCAAAGTTTTGTTGGAATTGTTTTGAGTATAGGAAAAAATGTAGTATCTTTGCAATCGAAAATCAACAAAAAAGGATAAGAGAGAAGGGATGTATGAAAAGAAAAGTTTTCCAAAACGGATAACTTTTTAAAATCAAAAAGGTAAAAAGTTTCCCGATACGCCTAACAAGTCTAACCTCGATTCTTTCCTAACTTATTCACTTACAGATAATAATAACATACAAAAACATATTCATCAATCAAAATGGAATTTCAGAATTTTTCAATTCTTAAGCGTGATGGTTCACGTGACCAGTTCTCACTGGATAAGATAATGACTGCTATTATCAAGGCTTTTGACGCAGTTAAGGAACCGTATAGCATCGGCTCAATCTCAAAGATTATCAGCCATCTTGAAATAAAGGATGATATCAAAGTGGAAGACATCCAGAATCAGGTGGAAGTGGCACTGATGAAGGAAGGCTTCTATAAGGTGGCTAAGAGTTTTATGCTTTATCGTCAGAGTCATTCTGAGGATCGTGAGACTTTGGAAAAACTCAATTTTCTTACTTCATACATGGATGCTACAAATGCAGCAACAGGTTCCAAGTATGATGCTAATGCCAATGTGGAGCATAAGAATATTGCAACTTTGATAGGTGAGCTGCCAAAGTCAAACTTTATCCGTCTCAACCGTCGTCTTCTGACCAATCGTATCAAGAAGATGTATGGCAAGGAGTTGTCGGATAAATACATCGATCTCTTGACCCACCACTTTATATATAAGAACGATGAGACAAGTATTGCGCCTTATTGCGCCTCTATTACGATGTATCCTTGGCTTATCGGTGGAACGATGGGAATCGGTGGTAACTCAGTAGCACCAACAAACCTCAAGTCTTTCTGCGGAGGTTTTGTAAATATGGTGTTCATTGTCAGTTCAATGCTCTCAGGAGCTTGCGCTACACCAGAGTTCCTCATGTACCTCAATTACTTCATTGGTAAGGAGTATGGTCTTGACTATTGGACAAAGGCAGACCAGGTGGTGGACCTCTCATTGCGTAAGCGTACCCTTGACAAAATTATCACCGACTGCTTTGAGCAGATAGTATATTCTATCAACCAGCCTACAGGAGCACGCAATTTCCAGGCTGTGTTCTGGAATGTGGCATATTATGACCGTTATTATTTCGAGTCACTCTTCGGTAATTTCTATTTCCCAGACGGAAGTCAGCCAGACTGGGACGGACTCTCATGGCTCCAGAAGCGCTTTATGAAGTGGTTTAACAAGGAGCGCACCAAGACTGTCCTCACATTCCCTGTAGAGACAATGGCTCTTCTTGCTGAAAATGGCGAATGCCGTGATAAGGAGTGGGGTGACTTTGCTGCAGAAATGTATGCAGAAGGACATTCATTCTTCACATATATGAGCGATAATGCAGACTCTCTGTCATCTTGTTGCCGTCTGCGCAACGAAATCCAGGATAACGGATTCAGTTATACTCTCGGTGCTGGTGGCGTAAGTACTGGTTCTAAGTCAGTGCTGACAGTCAATATCAACCGTTGCATCCAGTATGCTGTAAACAATGGCAAGGATTACAAGGAGTATCTTGCAGACGTCATCGACCTCTGTCATAAGGTGCAGTTGGCTTACAATGAAAACCTGAAAGACCTTCAGGCTCATGGCATGCTCCCACTCTTTGATGCTGGTTATATCAATATGAGTCGCCAATATCTCACTATTGGCGTGAATGGACTCGTGGAAGCTGCTGAGTTTATGGGACTTGAAATAACTCCTAATGATAAGTATAAGGAGTTTGTACAGGGTGTTCTCTCTATCGTGGAGCGTATCAATAAGCAGTATCGCACTAAGGATGTGCTCTTCAACTGTGAGATGATTCCTGCCGAGAATGTAGGTGTGAAGCATGCTAAGTGGGATCGTGAGGATGGATATTTTGTGCCACGCGATTGCTACAACTCATATTTCTATGTAGTAGAGGATGAAAGTCTGAACATCGTAGATAAGTTTAAACTTCATGGTGCACCATACATCGAGCACCTTACAGGTGGATCAGCACTTCACATGAACCTTGAAGAGCATCTCTCACAGGCTCAGTACAGACACTTGCTCAAGGTGGCTGCCAAGGAAGGATGTAACTATTTCACATTCAATATTCCTAACACAATCTGTAATGACTGTGGATGTATCGACAAGCGTTACCTCAAGGAGTGTCCTAAGTGTCATTCCACAAACGTGGACTACATGACACGTATCATCGGTTATCTGAAGCGCGTGAGCAATTTCTCACAGCCTCGTCAGGAGGAAGCAAAGCGTCGCTTCTATGCAGGTGGTGATGGCTTGGCAGTCTAAACTATGTAAAATAAATCTTTGTCGATAGGGGAGAGGTAGGCATAATTCTGTCGTGCTATTTCCTAAAGATTGTGCTATTTCTAAAGATAAAGAAATAAGTAGGTGGTCAGAACTGTTTTTACACATGAAGAGATTCATTTGATGTGTCTTAGTTCATTGTTATAATAATTTTGACCACCCACTTAATATAATGTTCTATTCGCTTTCTAATAGTAGAAATGAAATATGTTAATACTGGAGTGGTCTTTCAGGAAGTTCCTGACGAGGTCACTCTTTCTGTCAATATATCTAATTGCCCATGTCATTGTCTCGGCTGCCACAGCGAATATCTGTGGGAAGATATCGGGACACCGCTCAATATAATGACACTTGGGGCTTTGCTCGAAGATTATGGTGATGATGTCACTTGCGTAGCCTTTATGGGCGGTGATGGCGAACCGGAAGAAGTGGATGCGCTTGCTGCTTTTGTGCATGATAAATGGCCGCATCTTAAGACCGCATGGTACAGTGGACGTCAGGAGATGTCAGAAAGCATAAATCTGAAGAACTTCGACTTCGTGAAACTTGGTCCGTATATTCAGTCCAAGGGAGGAATCGACCATCGCACCACTAACCAGAGGATGTACCGCGTGGATAATGGGAAGGAACTCGTGGATATTACGAGTAAGTTCTGGAAAAAGTAGGTTACGCCAGTTTTCGGATGGGAATAAGTAGGTGATCAGAATTATTTTTATAATAGCTATGCTCTATTGTGATGCAGC
>OQVQ01000546.1_pt1 | contig 17443 bp, 16 predicted proteins | sample 1691491 | NCBI WGS metagenome assembly OQVQ01 (sample SAMN03418252, study PRJEB22391) | human gut metagenome | biome: human-gut; feature: organic feature; material: feces | host: Homo sapiens | place: Tanzania | collected 2013-01
GTATCTTTACTAACTGTAAAGATAATCTAGGTGAATACCACTCTAACTATGAATCAGGTGATGGATATGCAGATATTACCTTTAAAGACATTGACTGTAGAAAGGTAGCAATCATTGAGATTAAATCAGCTTCTGTAGGTTCAGATTTAGTAACCTTAAGTGAAACAGCACTGTCTCAAATAGAAGAGAAAAATTACTCTGAACCTTTTATGAGTAACAGAATGATTCAAAGCATCGATGCCTACGGAATTGCCTTTGCAGGAAAGAACTGCGCTGTTAGTGTAAAAAAATTGAAGTAATCTCTTTTGAGAGATATTTATTTGCTACTACAATCAACAAGTAGTAGCTAAATCTGCTGAGCTTTTCCCTATTCTAGTTTTTGCTAAATGATCTTCTCGATCTCAAAAAGCTCTTCTACAACTGCTTTAAAAACTCTCTTCCAAGCTTATTTATTCCTTTGTTTATTACTATTTCTAAGTCATACATTGTTGGATTTATAGAAGGCTCAATTTCTAATTTTTTACAAGTATCCTTGTAAAAGGATTTTTGCTTTTCATTTAAAGATGTAACTGATCTCTTATAAAACCAGTAATATCCCTGAACAGGCATTAAAAGTAAAAACAAAACACAGGCAATGGTCACCGGAAAATTTGAGCCAATAGCAAACAAGAATGGAACTCCCTTAAATCCTCCGCCTAAATAAAAGCCCCAGAAAAAGATAAAGACAATAAAAGGAGGCAGGATCTTATTACCCAAAAGCAATGCTCTTTTAACCCGGTTTTCTTTGAAAACTGGATTTAACAGTGGTTCTAATGGCCACTTTTTCATATAGTCAATACCGCGATTAAGATTGCTAAAAATAATCATATTCTGCTCCACATCTAAACTGCACATACTATACAAAACACCGTTCAACAGTGCAAATTACAATCATAATTCAGGTTCATAAACTGTCTTTAATAATGGTTTCATTTGCTATGAAATCGCATGTTCATGAGTTTGATAATCATAGATATGTTATAATTTCTACCCTTACAAAAGGATAGAGTCTACCCTCTTGTAAACGATTTCTTATTTTTATTGTAAGCATTTTGGAGATTGAAGTGACTCGTAATGTAATGCTTGTTCCAGTAGCAAAGACTTCTGGTATTTATACTGCATCTTTAGGTTTAGTTCAGGCTTTAAACAACAATGGCGTTAAAGCTGCCCTATTTTCACCTTTTGCTAGCTGCTCAAAGACTGAGTGCAACGATAAGAGCTTAAACAAGTTCTGCGCTGCTAAAAAAATTGCTAATGGCAATAGATCAGATGTTCTAGAAAAGATTGTTGCAAACTACAACCTATTAAAGAACAGCGGTAACTACGATGTTATCGTAATCGAAGGCGTTACAGACACTCCTTTTGATAAGGATGAAATGAATGCTGATGTTTGCCACGCATTTGATGCTTCAATTGTTCCTGTTGTACAGTGCGACTGCAAGTGCGCAAAGAGCGCTTTAGCTGCTACCTTACAGTACTTTGGCAACGCAGGTAAAAACAAAGTTTTAGGTAACATCTTAATTAACCCTGTAGCTCCTAAGGATGCTGCTGGTAATAAGAAACTTGTTCTATCAGGTTGCGGTCACTGCTCATGTGGTGGCGATACTTCATGCAAGGTTGAAGAGCCTGCTCTAAAGGACTTCATCGCAACTGTAAACTATGACAAGTTCTACTATGCTCCACGTGCTAAAGATATCGCTGACTACTTAGATGCAAAAGTTGCTTCAGGTGATGAGAATGCCCGCGTATTCAAAGTTACCCTGTCAAATGCTAAAGCAAGTGACAAGATGGTTTTAGTAACTGACGAGTTACCAGCTTCAACTAATGCAAAGGTTGTAATTCTAACTGAGGGTACTACAGGTTCAGTTGCAGGTGCTACTGTAATTGAGACTCACAAGTCATCATGGGCTGTAGCTCAGGCTTTATCAGATCTTGCACCAGTATTACGTGAAGATGATTCTGAGCAGGTAAACTACATTAAGGAAAATGCAGCTAAAGACTTTGATAAGAAGTCTCTTGAGACCTTATCACATTTTGCTGTTTCTGATACTCCTTTAATGAGCCCAGCAGCTTTCCGTTACAAGTTAACAGAGTTAGCTCGTGCAGCTCACAAAAAGATTGCTCTACCTGAGGGTGATGAGCCACGTACAGTATGTGCTGCAGCTAAGGTTGCTGAGCAGAACATCGCTGTTCCTGTATTATTCGGTAACAAGGATAAGATCTTAGCTGTTGCTAAAGAGCAGGGCGTAACCTTAGGTGACAACGTTGAATTCGTTGATCCAGATGCAGTTCGTCAGAACTACGTTGACAGATTAGTTGAGTTACGTAAAGCTAAAGGTATGACACCTGAGGCTGCTTTAGAGATGTTAAAGGATAACGTAGCTTTAGCTACCATGATGATTGAGCGTAACGAGTTAGACGGCCTAGTATCTGGTGCAGTTCACACCACCGCTAATACCATCAGACCACCTCTACAGATCATCAAGACTGCTCCTGGTGCAAAGCTTGTTTCAGCTATCTTCTTCATGTTAATGCCAGAGCAGGTTTATGTATACGGCGACTGCGCTCTAAACATCAATCCTGATGCAGAGCAGTTATCAGAGATCGCTATTCAGTCAGCAGATACTGCTAAAGCATTCGGTATCGATCCTAAGGTTGCTATGGTTACCTACTCAACCATGAACTCAGGTAAAGGTGCTGATGTTGATTTAATGAAGGCTGCAACTGAGTTAGTTCGTCAGAAGCGTCCTGATATCGCAGTTGACGGTCCTCTACAGTACGATGCTGCTGTAATGCCTAACGTAGCTGCTCAAAAGGCTCCTAACTCACCTGTTGCAGGTAAGGCTACTGTATTTATCTTCCCAAGCCTGTCAACCGGTAACACCGTATACAAGGCTGTACAGCGTTCAGCAGGTCTAGTATCAATTGGACCTATGTTACAGGGTATGAAGAAGCCTGTTAACGATCTGTCACGTGGTGCTTTAGTTGATGATATCATCTACACCATCGCTGTAACTGCAATTCAGGCAGCTCAGATTAAGTAATATTTATTTAAGTAATCATAGAAGGCAGCGCCTAGCGCTGCCTTTCTTTTATTCAGGATCATTATGAGAATTCTTGTATGTGGAGGCAGTGGCTTTATCGGCAGAGCTTTGTGTCGCAATCTAATAGCACAAAGACATCAAGTTAATATCTATACTCATATCCACGATGTAACTAAAATCTTAAAAAAAGCAACTTTCTTAAAGAATACTTTTGGCTCACCAAATTTTAGACTTGTCAATCTATACAACGAATTTCCAAATGTTGACGTCATCATTAATCTGTCTGGAGAATCTATTGCTAAAAAGAAATTGACTCATAAGAGAATGGATGAGATCTTATCTTCACGATTAGATACTCTTGACCTCTTATTTGAAGAATACAAATTACGTGCTCCAAAACTCTTTATTCAGGCAAGTGCTACTGGTATTTATAAAGACAAAGCTCAATGCGATGAAACAGGAGAGTTAGGAGACAATGACTACGCAAAAATTTGCAAAGCTATCGAAGATAAAGCCCTATCTTTTGCTAAAAATTCAACTTTCCGCTACTCTAAGATTTGCCTTGCTAGAATTGGTGTGGTTGTAGGCCGTGGTGGTGGACTCAGTCAGAACTTAAGATTTTTACCAAAGCTTCACTTTATACCTGGTGACAACACCATACCTTACATTCTTCTTAATGATATTGTTGAAGCTTTTAATCTCATCATTAACAAAATGCTCTCAGGTCCTGTAAATCTTTGTTCTGACGACTATGTAACTTTAAATAAACTAATTGAGCTGTGTAAGCCTTATTGCCCAATTGCTGTCCCCTGTCCCAGAAAGTTATTAGAGCTAGATAAAAGAGGAGAACTCTTACTTGCAGATCAAAAGGTAAAACCTTCAGTTTTATTAGAAAACGGTTTTACTTTTACTAAAATCAAGTAATCTTGCAACCGTTTACGATATATTTAATACCTTTAATATCAAATAGATAGTTATATCTATAACAACTATTTTTAAAATATTTTGCGCAGATCAAATTTCTTAAAAAATATTCACCTATAATACATACAGTTTCATTTTTTGAAGACCCATTTTTTTAATGACGTCTTACTGTTTTCGGAGTTTTCATATGTTAGAAGATCTAAAAAAGGCTGTATGTAAAGCAAATCTTGATCTGCCAAAACATGGTCTAGTTACTTTCACCTGGGGCAACGTATCTGGTATCGATAGAGAAAAAGGATTAGTTGTAATCAAACCTTCAGGAGTTGACTATGAAACAATGAAACCTGAGGATATGGTGGTAGTTGATCTTAAGACAGGTAAGAAGGTTGAAGGTGATCTTAACCCATCAACAGATACTCCTACCCATCTTGAGTTGTATCGTGCCTCTGAAAAAATTAACGGTGTAGTTCACACCCACTCAAGAAACGCTACTTCATTTGCTCAAGCTGGTATCGATATTCCAGCTTTAGGCACCACAGGTGCTGACTATTTCTATGGACCTATTCCATGCACTCGTCAGATGACTAAAGAGGAGATCGACGGCGAGTATGAATTAGAGACCGGTAAAGTTATTATTGAAACATTTAAAAATCGTGGTATTAAACTTGAGGATGTTCCAGCATGCTTATGCTACTCTCACGGTCCATTTACCTGGGGAACTTCTCCTGACAATGCTGTATATAATGCTGTGGTTCTAGAAGAGGTTGCTTACATGGCATACCATGCACTAACTTTGTGCCCACAGTTAAAGCCAATGCAACAAGAGCTTTTAGATAAGCATTATCTAAGAAAGCATGGCGCAAATGCTTACTATGGTCAGGCCAAGAAAAGATAGTTTTTAAATTCTGATGCATCATTTTGACTTTAAGGCCTGGCATTGTCAGGCCATTTTTGTACCTTCAATCTAATTATCTAAATCTTAACTTTAAGCTCTTTTAAATGGGCAAAATACTTTTTAGTTTCCTCAACAATATCCTTTCTTAAAAGGAACAATGCTATAAGGTTAGGCAGTGCCATCAGACCATTTAAAATATCAGCTAAGATCCAGACAAGATCTAAAGTCATGAAAGCCGCAGAGGCTACAATGAGGATATAGATAAATCTGTACACATAGATGACCTTTGTGCCAAAGAGGTAAACTACGCAAGACTCAGCATAATAGTTCCAGCCGATTACAGTGGTAAAGGCAAACAGTAACAAGCCTATGTTTACCATGTAAATACCCCAGGAATCACCTAAAGTCTGTCTGAAAGCCTCAGAGGTAATGGCAGCTCCATCAAGATCACCTGACCAGGTGTTAGTAAGCACGATGGTAAGACCTGTTAACATACAAATGATGATGGTATCAAAGAAGGTACCGGTCATATTAACAAGTCCCTGCTCTGCTGGGAATTTAGTCTTTGCAGAAGCTGCTGCAATTGGAGCTGAACCTAAACCAGCCTCATTTGAGAACATACCACGAGCTACACCAAAACGCATTGCCACAAGAATACCAATGCCGGTTGCAGCACCAACTCCTGCATCAAAGTTAAAGGCACTCTTTACAATAAGTACAATGGCAGAAGGTAAATTCTCTATATTAACTAATATTACAAAAAGACATCCTACAATATAGAACACAGCCATTAAAGGAATAAGCTTGGTGCTTACTCTTGAGATGGAATTTAAACCACCTACCGTTACCATACCTACTAAAGCTGAGATAATGGCACATGAGGCTAATGGTGACATGCCAAACATAATTCTGTTAGCATCTACCATGGAGTTTACCTGACAGTAAGTTCCAATGCCAAAACAGCCAGCACCAACTGTGAGCAGAGCAAACAGAGCAGCCAGACTCTTACAGTGAAGTCCATTTTTAATGTAGTACATAGGACCACCTCTGTATCTACCCTTTTCATCAACTTCCCTGTATTTAACGGCTAACAGGCACTCTGAATATTTAGTTGCCATACCAAAGAAAGCTGCTACAAACATCCAGAACAAAGCACCAGGACCTCCCATGTGCACTGCTGTAGCTACACCTACAATGTTACCGGTTCCGATGGTACTGGCAAGAGCTGTACATAAGGCTGCAAAACCTGAGATATCACCTGCTTTTGAGGCATCATCAGCATTAGCCTTGGATGAGAACACCAGTTTTAGTGACAGGATTAAATTTGACACCTGAATTAAGTGCAATTTAGCTGTCAGCATGAAACCAACAGCCATTAGAGCTATCAGTAAAGGGGCGCCCCAGATAAATCCATCTACCTTATCTAAAATCTGCGATAGTGCTTCCATATGAGTCATTCCTTATGCAATGAATATGGACTCATAATAAAACAGAAATTTGTACCTTATATTAAACTAACTTTTTTGGAGCACAAATAGAGTCTTTTGCTCAAAATTGATCATGGCAAAATTGATAAGATCTAAAATGAGGAGATAGAGATAGAAATCTAAACAATAGAAAAAAGAATGGCACTGAAAACAGAGAGGAGAAAAAGTTATCAGTGCCTACACGGAGTTTACTCAAAATGGGTTTTAACTTTGATTACAGTATCTACAATGTAGTCCTCTGGCTGTGTTCCAATCTTATTTAGGTAGTCATGTAATTTCTTAATCACCTGATATCCCTGAACTACTGGAGACTGACAGATCACAAAGTCAATAATGTCATTCTTTACTAACTCTTTAGTGGTATAAATCTCATCACAAGCTACTACAAAGCGCTGATGAACAGCATCAGCGATAATTGCAGCCCCTAAACCACTTACACCTGAACCTGTTGCCATATAAACGACGTTAATTTCTGGATGAGCTAAAAAGGCTTTCATGGTAACCTGCTGAGTTATGATATCCTGATCTTTACCTTCGATGACATCTACAATCTCAAAGTCGTTACGTCTTGCTTTAAGCTCTGAGATAAAACCTTCAACACGAGTTTTATGACCTAAGTGCTCTTTGTAACCTACAACAACTAAGATCTTTAATGGAGTATTCTGACGACACTTATCTACCATAGTAGCTGCCACACGACCTGACTTTAAGTAATCAGGACCTACAAAGCACAGTCTCTTTGAGCCTGGCAGATCATTATTCAATAGAACTACTGGATAGCCTTTTTCAGTTAACTCATCAATTTTTTTTCTCATTAAATCTGATTCAACAGAGCACAGTACAAATGCCTTACAACCTGATTTTTCAAGTTCATCAATAGCTTCAATCTGCTTGTTTACGTCCCAGCCTTCCTGCTCTTTTAAAACAATATCAATACCAAGATCTTTAAATTCTCTTAAAGCCTGATCGATACCTTTCTTTAAATCATCAAAGAAGGGAGAATTGATGCTAGGAATAGTAATTCCTACGTAGTTAATACTCTTTTGAGCTGATAGAGCACGTCCTGCTCTGTTTGGAATATATCCTAATTCCTGTGCTAACTGACGGATCCTTTCAGAGGTTTTTGCGCTTACTTCATTCTTGTCATTGAGCGCACGAGATACTGTTCCTATGGAAACACCAGAAGCTTTAGCTAAATCCTTTAAGGTTACGCTCATTTCATTCCTCATCGAAAATTACGCAAACGATTACATTACTTGTCTCATTATCGGTCAATTTTACAATAAAATGTACTATTTTACTGTATATTTGCAAGTTCCTTAACAATTTTTAAGCAACATTTACGTTTTATTGTGCCTTTGCATTAGATTTTTCTTGTATTGTTCACGTAACATTTCTTTTACGCAAAATTTTATTATTTTTACAACCTGCTGATAATTAACGCATAATTTGAGGATATTAAAATTTTCAAGATAAAACTAATTGTGATTTACATGTCTGTTTAATTGTTAATTATTATGATAATATTTATACCAATCTTTTAAACCATTTCTTTTACAGGCGCAAGTTATATTTGGCAGTTAGAAAATGACAGATACAAAAGTATTCAGCAAAGTTTATCTACTCTGTGACTGCAATAACTTCTTTGTGTCCTGTGAAAAGATCTTCAGGCCCGATCTGTCTAAAAGACCTGTTGCCGTACTCTCTAACAACGACGGTGTTGTAGTATCGCGCTCATATGAAACCAAAGCTCTTGGCATCGCTATGGGATCACCTGTATTTAAGATTGATAAAGAGATTAAAAAGTACAAGATCTCTTTGTTCTCCTCAAACTTCTCTTTGTATCTTGATATCTCAAACAGAGTGATGACTCTTTTAGAGAGATTTTGTAAAGATCTTGAAGTGTACTCTGTAGATGAGGCATTTCTTTCTTTTGAAAATATCTCTGAAGAAGAGGCTCTATCTATTGCCTATAAAGTAAAACATGCAGTAGCAACAGAAGTTGGTATTCCTGTGGGTATTGGTATAGCCAGAACCAAGACTTTAGCCAAACTCTCTAATAACTATGCAAAGTCTCATAAAAAGACTAACGGTGTGTACAGCATTCTTACAGACAGTCAAAGACAAAGACTGCTTTTAGATAATCCTATAAAAGAAGTTTGGGGTATTGGAAAGAATATGGAAGAGCATCTTTTAGGAGAAGGCTTTTCAAGTGCTTATGATTTAGCCAATGCTGATGCTACCTATTTAGGAAAGAAGTACTCTGTTCAGATTGAACGCACTATCAAAGAATTAAACAACATCGATTGCATTGAGAGCATGTCTGAACCACAAAATCAGAATCAAATCATGTGGTCGCGCTCATTTAAAGACAGGATCTCCTCATATGATGATCTGTATGAAGCTTTATCAAATTATGTTGCAAAAGCATGTCAGAAGTTACGCTCGTTAAACAAATATGCTCAAAAGATAGCTATCTCAATTAGAACATCTTACTTTGGAAACAAAGAAAAGTATTCTAATGAAGCTATCATGTCATTAGATATCCCCTGTGCTGATACCAGAGTCTTTATTGCAGCAGCAAGAGAGCTCTTAAATACAATTTATAAAGACGGCTATGAGTATATGAAAGCAGGTGTTGTTCTTTTTGATTTTAAAGACAGTCGAGAGTACCAATCTGATCTTTTTTCTGTAAATCCTGATAAAGAGGTTTTAGATAAAAGTGACAATTTAATGAAGACACTTGATAACATCAATGCTATCGAGCCAGATACTGTGTATTTGGGAGCTCAAAACAGACTAGTAAAACAGTCTCGTTTTAACGATCCTCAACATAAATCACCTCGGTATACCTCCTCATTTAAAGAATTACCTAAGGTGTTTTAAGTGTAGCTACGAGTATGGTGTTTTTAGTATGGTTATAAATGTGGCTATAAGTGTGACTGTACACGAATTCTGAGTATGACCAAATGTAAGGAATGAGCATGACAAAAGATAACAACAAAAGAAACGCTGTACAGCAAAAGTTATTAGCTGAGCTTCAATCTTTGTCTGAAGTTAAATACAAAGAGTTCTCAGAAAAGTTAAGTCCTGGTGTTGCCATGCTGGGCGTTAGAAATTCCATAGTTCGCAAACTTGCTCAAAAATACCTAAAACATGAAGATCCAGCCCTGCTATTGCAACCATTACCACTTGATTCTGCCTTTGAAGAGCGATTTTGCAGAGCGGTCTTTATTGCCAAAATTCCTATGGAAGTTGAAAAGAGACTTACACTTATAAAGGAATTCTTACCTTTTATAAACGGATGGGCAATCTGTGATTGCCTGTGCTCACTTTTAAAAGAATGCAAAACTCATATGGATGAGTACTACTCATTTGTAAAGCCATTGTTCTTACACCATAACAAACCGTTTGATATGCGCTTTGCTTGTGTGATGGCTTTAGATTACTTTGCTAAAGATGAATATCTTGATGAGGTGTTTGAGTTAATAGAAAAGGTAGATACCACTGAGTACTACGTACACATGGGAGCTGCGTGGGCTATAGCAACCTTCTACTGTAAGTGTAATAAAGACAAGGTAACAAAGAAGCTAATCAGTTTAAAAACTGATAATAAGACCTACAATAAAGCTCTGCAGAAGATAAGGGAATCTTATCTTCCGACAGAGGCTGAAAAGGAATTTATAAAGACTTTAAAACGAAAGTAGTTAATGTCGTTCAAGCCAGGATTGAGCATAAGAGCAGGACTGATCTTTTTTAAATTTCAGTCCTTTTTCTTTTACAAATGAAGCACAGGCTTTCATAAGTTGTGAAGCTAATCCTCTGCCAGAAATTGCCTTTGGAACCTGTGTAGTTAATACATCAAATTCACCATTTTGAACATCATAGCAGATAAAAGCCTTATAGCCATCTTCTAAAAGGTAAAAGCTTTTAGTTTTCTCATCATGCTCTACCATAATAGACTCCATATATTTCGTTTTGATTGATTATTCTTTTACTTCAATTATAATGTCACTTACGGAAAGATGGCAGAGCGGTTGAATGCATCGCACTCGAAATGCGACAATCATCAAATGATGATTCAGGAGTTCAAATCTCCTTCTTTCCGCCATTCATTCAATTTTTATCACGTCTTTTAACGTATCATCAAGTTTAGATTATACAGCATTTATAAGCCATTTAAAGCATTTATTTAGTCTTTTATAGTCTTTTATAGTTCTACCGAGTTTGTTATTATTAGTGTGACCATTAGTGTGACCGCATTATTTTTTATGGTGTGACCACATCATAACCCAGGTGAGATATATGGCTAATCCTTACACATCAAAACAAGTTGCGCTCAAAGTAACAAAAGCAAAAGCAGCATTAAAGAAAGGCAATATTAAAGAAAAGAAATTTAGCCTTGATAACGGCTTACTTTTAGTAGTTAGGAACACATCTATTAAGTATCAAGCTAGAATTTTAATTTCAAAGACACCTAAGAAATTTAAGCAAGTGCTAATCGGTGACTATAACGACATTAAACTAGATGACGCATACAAAGCCGTAAACATCATAAGAGATAAATTCTTAAATGATGAGTTAGAAAAGCAATCAACCCCATTATTCAAAGACTACTGGCAACATTACCGAGAAATTACAGATAAAGCTAATCACTTATCTAAGCAGAGAATTTTAACTAAAAATAGTTTTTACAACACCGTGTTAAAAGTTTTTGCTGATTATCGACTGAATGAAATAACCCCAGTATTAGTTCAAGATCTAGTAAAAAACTTAAACACAACCCAAAATCATTTGCATGATTGTTTGTCTGTGATGTGTGCTTGTTTTACTTATGCTTTGAACGAGGGCATCATAGAATTTAATAAACTTGCAACACTTACAAAATTACCCCAATTCAAGGCTAATAAAGCTGATGTGAAAGGTTTTAAATTTGTAACAGCTGATAGACTTAAGACAGTTCTATTTGAACCTTTAGAACATTATGATTTATCTTACAAAGTTTATGTGTTATTAGTGTGTTTAACGGCTTGTAGAAAGGGCGAAATACAAAAATTAAAATGGGATAACATCGACTTTAGCAGAACAGATACAACCCCTTACGGCTTGATAACTATTAAGAACGAGGATACTAAAACTAAACGCGATCTAACCCATGATGATTACTATATCCCACTTACAAAGCAATTAGCGAACTTGTTAAAACGTTATAAAGAACTCACAAAGGATATAAATAGCCCTTATCTTTTTTGCTCATGTAGAGATGTAAATAAACCAATAGTATCAAGTGCTTTGTTACTACCTAAAAATATATCGTGCTTTATGGATCTTCACGGCTTAAGAAAAACAGCTAGCACTTTCTTAAATGCTCATAGTACAGATTACAACTTTTCGATTGATGATATAGAAAGAGTTTTACATCACAAAACAGATACAAACCGAGTACGAGCAATTTATAACAAATATGACTATCTCAAAGAACATTATCAGCTGCTGGCATTTTACAACGACTACATCGAGCGCGAACAGCTTACGCAATCATTCTTAGAGTTAGTCAAATAAAAAAAACTACCACACGTGGAATGTGACAGGCTTTTAGAACCGCAAAAAAGTATGCAAATAGAAAGGATCTTTATTATATGACAATTATCAACAATGAAACAAATATCAGTAAGCTATCAACTTTAAATGATGATGATTTAGATTTTCTTTATGAGTTGATACCAAGTCTAAAAGATCAAGATTTAGAACTACAAACCAAAGTACAGGAGTTAGCAGAAGTTATCACATCAAGAACTAACTTGTCATTAGCTAAGATTATTGATTACTACAAAGAAAGCTATATAACACAAGGTTATCACTGTTTAGACAAATCTAAGAAAGTATCAAGATATTATTTTACTTATGACACACAAGGCAGAAGAATAAACTATATAAAAGATCTGTATAAATTATCAAAAGAAGATCAAAAAACTAAAATCAAAGACATTACCGAGAACTATATAAACAAGATTGAGAAAGGTAATAGTACAAAGGCTGAAAAACTATTATTTAAGCTAAATGATAATCGAGGACTTTTATTTGCTCAATATATATACAAATCTATTCACGCTTTAGTAACTGGCAATCTGTATGCAGTAGTTGAAAATCGAGCCTTTATAACGTCTATGTTCATTGATAGCGTTCAAGATGATTTCTGTAACTTTGAAAGATTAGAACCTTTAATCAACAAGTTTTTAAATTGCTCAATTAGAGAATGTCACAAGGCTGATGACTTTATAGGTCATGTTTTAGAAAACATACGAAAGAAAAAAATAGCTTTATCAAAAGCAAAAGGAATAACAAAAGAAAAAAGGCGCAACGATAATCGCATATTGCTTGAATGGCAAATCATTTATGATTTCTTTAAACCTTACAAAGATATAAATAAAGACTTTGAGCAAATACAAGATGATTATTTCCAAAAGTATGCTCAAGTAACTGCAGATTATGAGACTGATTATGGCAGTGTATTTGCTGACTATGAAAATAAGCCTGAAGAGCCAAACGAGGGTGATTATGATTGTAGTTATTTTGCTGAAAACTATTTAGATCTTATTTCTTTTATCAAGACTAACAATAGTGATTATTTATATTGCGGTGATGATTTACCGTTTATTGATGATGATATAAGACAAGATTTAATCAATGAATATCGAACTTTATACGTTAACAATCAAGATGTATTCAGCCATGATTTTATAAGCTCAAATCAGTTTGTAGAAAGTTTTAATACAGTTGCGACCTGTTTATTTGAATTTGTATTCAATAAAGATATAGAAAGATTTTTCTATTAGTTTTAGATCACCTTTTATCACCCATTCAATCAAGCAGCTATACACTTGAAAAAAGCCTGTATAGCTGTGTTTTTCACTATCAATGTGATATTAAGTTCACACTGTGTGCCCCCTAGTTCACATACTGTGTGACCTAAAAATCACGCTCTATTTTTAATAAAAAACTTGCATAAACTTATAGACGTTAACGGACTTTATCGAAATTCTATAAGGAGCATTTTTATGCAAGGTAGTTCAATTAGATATTTAACCCCAAGCAACACCGCAAAATACTTAGGTGTATCACGTGCATTTTTCTATGCACATATTAGAAATAATCCTACTTTTCCCAAAGCTCTAACACTAACCGCCAGTAAATCAGTTTATGACTGCTTACAGGTTGATGAGTGGATAGAGCAAAATCAAAAGCAATTACAAACTAATCAACAAGGAGAATAAAGATGAGTTTTGATGTAGAACACTTAAAAATTCAAAAGGACATATTAGAAAAGTTGTTAGCAAATCCGAGCTACATAGATAAGAAAGGCAATGTATTTATAAACAGGCAACAAGTATGCGTTCTACTGAATGTTAGCGAATGTCATTTTCACAGACTAAAAAGGACTGATCCTAATTTTCCTGTTAAGGCTTTTTACAATGGGCGCGACCATTATTTACTAGATGATGTCTTAAGCTACAAAGCTAATAGATAACGGTCGCAACTTAGTTTAATCACAGGTGCATTACTGGAACTAATGCACCTATAACGATAGGAATAATAACATGATATGTAGTATCGATAATAAAGATTTATTCAAAGCACCTGATTTTTTTAAGTTTGATGATGAGTTTAATTCAAAAGATTTTGCAGAAAGTGAAATCAACCATCTAAGAACCTGTATCAATTTTTGCAAGAGCTGTAATCATAAAGACAGCTATTTTCTTAAGTCTATTGATTTTGCTATCCACCGTTACAAAGAACTTGATGATGAGTACGAGCACAATCTAACCGAGCATAACAAACAACAAACATTCACAGTATTTTTGTTAGATTGCGTTAAGAATAATGCTCAAGCCGTACGACTAAAACTAGCTGATTACATCAATGGAAGATTTAATCAGTCTCAGTTATCAATAGAAACATACTTTAGTTTTTTAAAGGTAAAAAGAAACAAAGATACTGATGAGATTGTTTCTATAACTTTGAATAAGAGTAAGTATATAGATTTTGCGATTGATTATTTCAAGCTATGTAGAATTGAAAATCAGTTAGCAATATGGAATGGTATTGAGTTTACTCAAAATTTGGATATTGTCATAAATACTTTAACAAGTTTTTTACACGAGTTCGGTATTAGCTTTGATGTAAATGAGTTTGTGAATACTAATCTAAGTCAAACAAACATACCTATTAAAGAAGTCGCAGATCCTCACGTTATCCCCTGCCTTAACTATGATTTAGTTATTGATAAAGACAATCCAAACAAGATCACAATATTGAATAAAGATCCTAATGAGCGTGTAGTAGTAAATGCAATCAATGTAAAGATAGAGCTTGAACAAGATGATTTATCTAATCATGGTAATGAGTTTTATTCATGGGCTGAACGTCAAAAAGATCCTGTATTAGAGAAAGCATTAAATGACTGGTGCAACAATGATAATCAGATTAGAGCGTTACTTGATGAATTTATAGGGGCTCTAATTTACAGAAGTCAGACCTTTAAACAAACATTCATGTTATACGGTGAAGGTAATTGCGGTAAATCCTCCTTTTTTAAGTTGTTAAGAACTTTTATCTGCGTACACAATACTAGTGACATTTCTTTGCGACAGTTAAGCGGTCATACATCATCAACTTTACAAGGCAAAAGATTAAACATAAGTGATGATGTTGGAAAACAACTTGATGACGAACAACACGAAAACTTAAAAAAGTTAATCAGTGGTGATGAAATAACCATAGATCCAAAATATAAAAATCCTGTGACCTTTAAACCTCAAGTTAAATGTATTATTTCCTGTAACTCTATCCCATACTTTAGCGGTGATACGGCACTTTATAATCGCATTACTTTTATACCGTTTGAGCATAAGTTTGAGAATACAGGCTTTAAAGACGGTATCAAGAAAGATAACAAGCAATTTAGTGCATTGTTAGTAATTGCCTTGCGTGGACTTGCAAGAGTGCTAGAACGACAGAATAATGGACAATCGTTATTTTCTCAAAGTGACCGAGTAAAAGAGAAAACGGAACAGGTTAAATGTGACGCTAGTTTTTTGTATGAGTATTTAATGCAACCCAATAGACGTGATGAATTTCTTAAAATGCCTGATACATATAGGCAATCAAATAATCCAAATTTAGGCGGTAACTGGTACGATGTTTATACAGTGAAAGGACATCACAAAGCATTTAAACTTGAATGTAAAAATAATGACGCATACAGCGAAAAGGGGCAACACGTACCAAACATAAGCACATTTAAAAATAAGGCTTGCGAGGTGTTGAACTTAGATACAGCAAAAAGCAATTTTTACATCGTTGATAATTATCAAGGTACAGACATCAGAAAGCAGGCTTTAATCTTTGTAAAAAAAGCTAAATAGTTTAGCAGCACTTATATAACAATATTCACTAATAGCACACTTACATATCCATGTATCTGTGCTATTTTCTTATTTATCCTAGTGATTGCTTTTAGTTTGTAGTCGATTTTCTTAAAAAAATCACATTGTTGACTACATGGGACTATTAAAGACATTAAAAGGCTGTGATTTATTTTTTAACGAAAAATCACAAAATCACACCAACCCTTACAAACTGCATAAGAAAGCGTTTTATAAAAATCTTTGATGTGATTTTTGAAAAATCCTAAAATCACACTAACAGGAATAGTTATCAATAGTGTGATTTTTGACATTCTGAAAAATCACACTACTAAATTTAACAAATGGCTTAAGAAAGCATGATAGCGCAATGCGTGTGATTTTGTGATTTTTGAGCTTTTATAAAATCACAGTCTTTTATAGTACATTAAAGTATTAGAAAGTAAACCGTGTGATTTTATTTGAGATTTTGAAATCAAAATAAAGAATACAAATAAGATTGTAAATTTACCGTGACAAACAAAACATAACAATATTCATAATATTTGGCATATATTTTGCAACGCGCGCACGCGCCCATGAACTAAAATATCAAAATTTTTCTGTCTGTCATATTACTTTTAGCACCTATCTACAATCATCACATCTTAGAACAGCAGATTATTTAACAAAATAATGGTGAGTTTCAAACTCCACCTTAAATAAGTTTTAGATCCTGCCTTTGTAATCTGTACATAACATCAAGCTAATACAAACGCGCTCACACATCAAAAACAAACATATAGAGCGCGACTATAAATTTAATGACTAATCTATCCGTAACATCACCTGTTAGCCATGTACGGTCAAATTTAAGTTATCAGCGTTTAATATTTGATTGTCGTTGCCAGGAGGTCGATAAATTCAGAAAACTAAAAAAAATTTGTATGGGGTAATATAGGCGATCGCGCTCATGCTTGGGGGTAATGGGTGCAAATTCTGCCCCTACGACTGATTTATTTTCTTTAAAAAGTCTGAATATTTATGACAGATACGACAAAGCCACGACCAAAGAAAAGATCATGGCTTTATGATTGCTTACTATTCAATAACAGGAGTAACAGGGACTTTAGAATAGAGTTCTTTTAACTTAGCCATGGCTTTAATCATGCACAAGGTAAACAATGGCAATGAGCTATTAAAGAAATTGTGTTGTTTGATAAAACCGAGCACGTCTATATAGCTGATGTAATCATCATCGCTAACATTACATGTATCAAGTATCTTTACAAATTGATCTCTTAAATCTTCACCAACAAGATCTAAATCAAACAGCTTGTATAAATCATCAAAGCTAAATTCAATTATGAGATGATTAAATCTATATCTAATCTCATGTGTTAAGTTGTAATTCTGAATAGTTGCCTTGAAAACTTGTAAATCTTTAGTATCAGTCATAACGATAACCTCATTGTTAGTTATTAAAAAGTTGATACTAAAAGACGTGATTAAACTATGATTTTAAGCGTTAGTGTGACCAAAAGTGTGACCATATTTTTATAACATACTGATTTATAAAGTTTTATTTAACTTTTAAATCCCTTTCTTTCCGCCATAATCCTCTTCAAAATTAAGCATAATTGCCAAAAT
>OQVQ01000547.1_pt1 | contig 17422 bp, 8 predicted proteins | sample 1691491 | NCBI WGS metagenome assembly OQVQ01 (sample SAMN03418252, study PRJEB22391) | human gut metagenome | biome: human-gut; feature: organic feature; material: feces | host: Homo sapiens | place: Tanzania | collected 2013-01
GCTGCATCATCAATTGAACTTCCGGGCATTACAGTAGAAGCGGGGTCTGCTATGTGAACCCAAAGATATGTTCCGTCAAAGGCAACGGCATCATCTGGATCTGCTGACCACGCATTGTCTATTGCATACGAAACTCCAGGAACAGTTACACGCTCTTCATCTTTTGGAGGTGAAGCAAGCCCTTCTTTTGCGGACTGCATTGAAAGGCCCCATCTTAACGGATAAGGATTTCTTGTGATTGGCCAGATTCCTGTTTCCAAAAGAATTTTGTGTGCGTTCTCGGGTGTTTCCTTAAAATGCGCGTCGTGCATGGTGCGGCTTTTGTCTGTTTTGCCAAGAGCCAGTGCTTCTACATCGACCATGTAGCGTGCGTCATCGGGAAGATCCAGTTTGCGTGACTTGAGTCTTGAAATAAAAGCTGCGCGAATTTCACCTTCACGACTTTTTTCGTCGGCACGGCGCATAAGTTCGTCAATTTCTGACTGCGGGCGCGGAACAAATTCAAGTTTGCCGTCCATCTGCGCCTTAAGGCTCTGGTTAAAATATACTGTATTTTTTAATGCGCAATATGCTGCCCACGCTTCGTCTGCATGAAAAGTCCCGCGGAACAAAGACACCAGTTCTTCAAACCCCATTGGAGCAGCGGCAGTTTCTTCATCTGAAACAAGAAGTTCGTAACATTCCTTAAGCTGAACTGCCATAGCATTTTTGGGCTGGGCGTCATACATGTCGTCTGCAGAAGGTGCATTTGTGTCTGCAAAGGAAAGTGCATTTTCCAAAGAGGACACGGGCGTTTCTGACAGAACAAGAAAATCTTTATTTCTTACACTCTGCGTTCCGTATACGGCACTTTTTGTCTGGGTAGCCGGCGCTGTTCTGAATCTTACAGGAAATTTTCCGCTGACACATTCACCGGTAATTGCAGCAGCCGCATTTTTATATAGTACAAGAGAATTATTTACAAGCATTGTTTCCCCACTTTTTATTGCATTATTGTAGCGGAAAATGGACGGGTAAACAATATGCCGGTGGGGAAATTAATTTTTCTGCAAAGTACCGCTTGTTGTTATGGAGCAGCCGTGTTAATTTGGAGTTATAATCAAAAGTTGTGGATTGCCTAATATGGCATGAATAGAAAAAGAGGTTTGAATCGGTTAAAATGTTTTTACCACAAAACCCCTCAAATTTGAACTATAATTCTGTCTGTGTTCTCGAAGTCTGCCCTATCGGCAAAAATCTCGCAGGATATTACTTTAAGTTAGATCGGGTTAGCAAATGAAAGTATAATCAATAATGGCGCACAGGAGGTGCTGCTAAAGTAACTGGTGCAAAATTAAAAATTGGTACAGACGAACTTTGCGGAATCTATTTTGCTCCTTGTGATGAAAATGAAGAAATTACCGTAGATGAATCAACTTGGACAAAACTAGAAAGTGCTGCAATCTTCAGAAACCTTCCGGCTGAATTAAATATTTTAGTTCCAACTTCTTTAGAAACAACAAAAAAATACAGAATCGTAATACGCACAAATTACATTTCAAAAAAACAAAAAAGAAAAGAAATTGTTGAAACAATAAGTAACATTTTTTCAGTTAAAGCAGCTGAATAGTAAAAACAGGTAAATACCGTTCCGGCAGAGAAAAAAAATATTCTTTGCCGGATTTAACTACTGCAGTTCTTGAAGAAGAAACCACTGCGGTGATTGATCCTGTCATTTCTGCGAGTTTTGTAAAAACTCGATAAGCAACGAAGTTGCGACTTGAGGCTCTCAAAAACATAAAAAAACATAAAAAATTTCAAAATTTCTAAACTTTTTCTCCAAAACATTGCCGAAAAAACATTTTATTATCTATATATATAATGTAGAAAAAAATTAAAAAAAATTGGAGAAAAATCATGAATGTAGAACCAAAAAGAAATTACCGCGACACGCTGTTTAAAAAGATTTTCGGGAGCGAAGAAAACAAGCATTATTTACTGCAACTTTACAACGCGTTGAACAATTCAAATTACAAAAACCCGAATGACTTACAACTCACGACAATCGAAAACATAATCTATGTTACGATAAAAAATGATGTTTCATTCTTAATCGAATCTGAAATGACGCTTTATGAGCAGCAGGCAACTTACAACCCGAATATGCCGTTGCGCGGCTTAATGTATTATGCTCAGCTTTATCAGGAATATTTAACAGGCATAAAAAGGAATTTATACAGCACCCGCCTGATAAAAATCCCGAACCCGAATTTCATAGTCTTTTACAACGGCCCAAAAGAAACAGAAGATGAAGTCGAATTCAAACTTTCCAACGCATTTATAACTCCGCAAGAATCGCCAAAATTTGAATGGACAGCAAAAATGTTAAATATTAACAAAAATCACAATGTAGCTCTTCAAAAAAAGTGCGAACCGTTGTATTATTATGTAGAGTTTGCAAACAGAGTTAACAGCAACATAAAGAAAGGGCTTAATGCAAAACAAGCAATGACCGACGCCGTAGATTACGCAATTAAACATAACTTTTACGGCGATTTTTTCAAAAAACAGAAAAGCGAGGTGCTAAATATGAGTTTGACCGAATTTAATCAAGAAGAATATGACAGAGAAAAACACGACGACTGGTTTGAAGAAGGCAAAGCAGAAGGCAGAATTGAAGGTGAAAAATTTGGCATAAAAAAAGGAATTCTTGAAACTGCTAAAAAATTTAAAATTGAAGGTATTCCTGTCTCTGCAATAGCAAAATGTACTGGATTGTCTTTAGCGGAAATTCAAAAGTTATAAAGAACTTTTTCTGAATAAAAGATTCCGAATCAGGTCCGGAATGACAGGGAAATTCTAACGCTGATTTCAACAGGCTCAATCGACGCGGACAGTTTCTAAATATGCGAGTTTTGAAAAAACTCGATAAGCAACGAAGTTGCGACTTGAGCCTCTCGAAACCACATTAAGAAATATTTTTTTTCAAATTCAGGTGCTTTTAAAGAGCGCCCTTAAGGGGCGCGATAAAAAGCACCTGAATTTTATTTAATTAGAGCTGGCTTCAAACTTCCGCGACTGCGGAAGTTTTTTAATAATTTCCTTACAGAACTAGCCAACGCTAGTTGGCGTTACGAACCACACGCAAGCCGTTGTTGTAGCTGCGGATAGACGGGTCGTAGCTGAAACGCTTGGAAACAGCGCAGTTGCTGTCGTCGCTAAACCAGAAACCACCGCGTCGCACGCGACCGGAACCGGACGCCGAGCCCGCAGAGTCGGTCGAACTGCTGATTGAGCCATACCAGTCCCAGCACCATTCGTGCACATTACCGCTCATGTCGTAAAGTCCGTAACCATTTGCCTTTTTTGTTTTTACTTCACGGGTTCCCGTGTTATTTGTGTTTGATGTACACCATGCTACTTCATCTATAGTGGCACTTCCTGCATAAGTGAAGTCTTCGCCGCCGCGTGCAAGGTATTCCCATTCTGCTTCTGTCGGCAGTCTGTAACCGTTTTCTGTAAAGTCGCAGGATGCGGCATTCCATGCTGAATTACTAGATGTCGGTATACCTGAGTATTCAAGAGTAGAAAAATCTACGCCTTCTACTGTGTAGCAGGGTGTAAGTCCTTCCTTTATAGAAAGCTTGTTGCAGTATGCAATGGCAGCATACCAGTTTACATAGTTTACAGGATTGTTGAGAACTGCATCTCCTGTAAGTTCAGTTCCGTTTGCGTCATAAGCGGGTGCTGTACTCGGGTCTTTTCCCATTACATCGAGGAATTCTCCGCGGGTTACTTCGTGGTCGCTTACAAAAAGGGTTGGAATTTTAAGAGTTCTTCCGCTTACAAATACTTCTGAACTTGGTGTCCAGGTTTCTGTTCCGGTGATTTCTGTACCATTTACATTTACTTCTACAATTTTAACTAACTTACCGGAAGTATTTATATACCAAGAATTTGTACCCGTTCCTTCAGGAGCTATATTGAATAAATTACAATAAATGCTTACATAATTTGATGTAGTAGAACTTGATTCCAGTACCTGTGTACCTTCTGTATATGAATTTGGTTCAATTGTTGCTACTTCTGATTGTGTTAAATCACCTTCAATAGTAATTTTTTTACCTGTTGGAAGATAAATACGACCGGCTTTTGCAGCATCTTTTATATTCAATTTTGCAGAAGAATAAGAAGTTATATCACCAAGATTTATATCATTTGGTGTATTATTTTCTTTTGTATTACCAGTTATTGAACCACCGTAAAAGTTAAATGTTCCGCCAACAAATACACCGCCAACTTTTCCACCTGTAGGATCATTTGTATTATTTTTTATTTCACCGCCATACATAGTTAATGTTGCATCAGCATCATATATTGTTATAGCACCACCATATCTTGAAGAACCATCGTTTGTAGAATTATTACCGTTTATTGTCGGATAATCTGTTGCATTTTCTTCACCAAGTTGAACGTTTGCTGATTCAATAAAAATTGCATTTCCTAAATATTTTGATGTATTGTCAGTAATTTTAGTATTACCGATTATTTTTACTGTTTTAGGATTTATTGTATCACCATTTTTGTAAACTGCAATTGTTCCGTAAGAATAAGCATTATTTTCAGAAAAAGTACAATTATTAATAGTAGCATCTACAAGAGAAGTATCGGTATTAGTCGAAGAACCAATGAATAATGCTGATCCATAATAATCATAAGGACTTTCATTTTTTGTTGAATTATCTGAAAAATTACAATTTTCTAAATTTAATGTTGAAGAACCAGTAATATAAAGACCACCACCATTTTTATCAGAATTATTTGAAGTAAAATTACAATCAGTTAAATTTACTGTAGAGTCTGTTGAATAAAATCCGCCACCATTCCCATTATTAAATGTTGCATTATTAGAAATTTCAGATTTTTTCATAGTAATATTTGAATTTAATGAATAAAGTCCACCACCAGCGCCATTAGAAGAATTATTTTTTATGACATTATTATCACCATCTACAGATAATTTAGCATTTTCAATTAAAATTCCACCGCCATCAGAACCGGCTGAATTCTCTGAAATTGTAGTATTACCATTTATTATAAAATTTGTGCTACCTATATTAGAACCAGCACCAGAAATATAAATACCTGCACCGCCTGATGTCGTTGTATTATTTGAAATAGTTGCACCATTTAACGTTACGGTTGTTCCTGTGTTGGCATATATTCCGCCGCCATTTGAGCTAGAATTATTTCCAATTACGGTTCCGTCGGTTAACGTTACAATTCCTCCCTGAATCATCATACCGCCACCATATTGGCCATAATTCTTGCTTACAGTACAATCACTTATTTTTAGAGAATAATTTAAATCTTCACCATAATAGCGTATTCCACCGCCAAACCATGCTCTTCCGCCTGTAATCGACAAATTTTTAAGAACTGACTTAATTTTTTTGGGATCATTACCAAATTCAATAACAGAATTGCACCACGAAGCATCAATAGGAGCATCTTTATTCGGATTTCCCAGAAGTTCAGCTTTAGAATCTGAAGATAAACCTGTTATATTGATATTGAGTTTTTTTGAAGAATCAAGAGATGATAAATCCAATACGCTTTTATTAAACTCAGCTGTAATTTTTCCATCCACATAAATTGTATAAGTAGTTTCAGCGTCGTTTATTTCAAGAATTCTTTTTGCGGCTTTCTGCAAAGGCTATATCCTGATTGCGTTCAAAAAAGAAAGCTTCGGCCTGTTTTGAAACCGCAGAAGAACGCCCACCGCTCATTACATTTATAAGATCTAAAAGCTGAAAAACATTGGAACGGATTGTAGTAAGTTTGTCTTCCACTGTATCGGCAGCACGGCTGTTTGCAGAAAGATTGTTTTCTTCTGCAGTAATCTGAACATCCTTGCCTATAAAATAACTGTTAAGAACAGTAACCGTACCGAGCGAAACAAGTACAACTGTTCCTATAATAACGGCAAGCTTTACGCCAATGGGAAATTTTACTTTACCCAGCGGGACACCTGTTGTGTTCCCAAAAGTAGTTTTCATATAAACTCCCTGAAATCACTTGCTATTATTGTAATACTTTTCTACAAAAAAAACAATATTTTGTATTTCAAGTGTCGGTGGGGAAATTAAGCACACTGTACTGTAAAATCGGTCGCAATAATTTTCTTCAGTAATAAATCCCAGAGAAAATTCATAGTTTATAAGTGACTGTTTGTGTTTTTTTCTTTTCGAACCTTGAGCCATGCAAGACGAATATTTTCGTAATCAACTATACGATTAAAAAAGGATTTCGCTCGCTTCATTGTTGTTTTAACTATTCAAATTTTCTGCAAAATCCTCTCGTCATTTTGCTTCAACTGGCAGATCAAACAGCAGCTCAATGGTGGGATTGCTAAATTAAGGCAAAACCTTGATTACATCGTCGAGGACATAACAAAAAACTGGTGATGAAGATTTTTCATTTTCGATAAAAGGTGTCCTTAAGTCAATTTTATTGGAACTGTCAAACGGAGCTGTTCCTGTAAAGTTCCCGGAAAAAATTGCAATATCATTTTTTTCAATTTTGCTGCTAACAGATTTTACGGTCGAATCAATATTTTCCGGCAAAATTGCATAGTTTATGTCCAAAATGCGAACCCAGCCTTTTTCTATTCCTGCCATTGCGTCCTGACCGTAAACTTTTCCGTCAATGCAATCTTCAATTTTTTTACCATGCAAAAGAGCATTTATCGACTGCTCAAAATAATAAGAATAATCAACAGAACAGCTGACCAACGAACGTGTCGGAGCAATATCTGTCATACTCTGGCTGTATCCGACATGATAGACAGGAAGTGCTCTCTTTGAATTTTCACAGGCAACGGCAGGGCCTTTTGTGTCAGAATGTTGAGAAATTACAACACAGCCTTCATCAATCAATTCTACGGCAACCTGCTTTTCCAGAGAATAATTTGACCAGGTGTCCGTATATTTTACGAGCATTGTCGCTTCTGGAACAACCGACTGAACTCCAAGGTAAAAAGCCGTATAACCGGAAATAACTTCTGCAAACGGAAAAGCCGCAACGTAACCGATTTTTGCCTCTTCTGCGCTTATAACTTTCGATTCAATCATTTCCTTCAGTTTTTCTCCGGCAATCACGCCGCAAATATAGCGTCCCTGATAAATCGTTCCATAACAGTTATGATAATTTGAAAGAACTGGCTCATCATTTGCATTGTCGCCAGTCGGCACGCAAAATTCAATTTCTGGATGAAGCGCCGCCATATCTTTTACAACCGGACCGTAACCGTAACTCGCGGCAATTATATAATCACACTTTTCGTTTACGAGCTCTTCAAGAGGAAGTTCAATCTGGTCTTCCGTAACATTGTACTTAGTAACACACTCAATTTTGTCGCCAAAAACCGAAACAACGTGATTTTGTGCCTTTATAAAATTTTCTGTATAAGGAGTTATTTCATCGCCTACAAAAATAAAACCAACTTTCAGGCTTCTATCTTCGGAACGGGTCAAAATATGAATTCCAAAAGAAAGCAGGCACATTGCAACAGAAGTAATTGCGCACAAAATATATTTTTTTTTCATTTTTATATTCATAGTTTTCCTCATTTAATGTTTTCTGCCGGATTGTTTTTTGTTTTTTCGTAAAGTTTTTCCACATCTATTGTTCCGTCAGCAATCAGAGAAAGCAAGATGTCCACAAGTTTCGGATCAAACTGAGTTCCGCTGTTCCGCTTAAGCTCTTTTATTACAAAATCAAGATCCAGCTGTTTGCGATAAATACGATTTGCCGTCATTGCGTCAAATGCGTCTGCAATGCCGATAATTCTTGCGTCAAGAGGAATTTCTTCGCCTTTCAGACCGTGGCAATAGCCGCTTCCGTCGTATTTTTCGTGATGATAAAGGGCGCCAACGCTTACATTGTCAACAGTCGTAAGATATTTTAAGATTTCCGCACCACGAGTAACATGAGATTTCATGATTTTGTATTCTTCGTCCGTAAGTTTTTCCGGCTTCTTTAAAATAGCATCTGGAATTGCGATTTTTCCAATGTCGTGCAAAAGCGCCATCTGCCGCAGAGTCTCGCATTTTTCCCTTGAGTATCCAAGTTTTTTTGCAATATAAACCGAATACTCCGACACTCTGCGAGAATGTTGATTCGTGTTTTGATCTCTGGCATCTACGGTTTGAGCAATAGAAAGAATGGTTTCGTTCACCATTTTAATCTGCTTCTTTGCATATTCGAGTTCGTATTTTTGTTTAAGCAAAGTCTTCTGGGCACGAACTCTAGTAACAAACCATGTAAGCCAGACAAGAACAAGACAGCCTGTCAAGATAACATAGAGCTTAAACCAGTTTTTCTGATACATTTCTGTTTCTTTTTCAATCGTGTAATTTGCACTTTCGATTACGCTTCCGTTCAATCCGTCGAGAATCGAAATTTTAAACACGTAAGTTTTTGGCTTTAAGTTTGAATAAGAAATTTTTCCAAGTTCGCTGAGCAAACACTCTGTAGGTTTTAAATCATTTCCGTCAAGAGAATATCTTACATAAGGATCGTTCAGGGAATAATTCAATATTTCCGGCTCAAGCACAAGTTTTTGAGTTTGAGGCGAAAGCTTAAAAACGTCAGAACGGTTAATTCTATGCTTTATTCCGTCAACTTCCGCAAAATCCAAAATCATGCGGTAAGATTTTGAAGCCATGTCGTATTTTGACATATTAACCTTTACGGCTCCGCTGTCGCAGCAAAGATAAAGATTGTCGTTTTCGAGACAAGGCCATGAATTTGCAATCAGCAGCGAACGAAAACCATGCTTTGCATTTATGAGCGGATACTCGGTTTTTAAATTTTCAATCAAATCTTTTGACTGCGCCACAAAAATTCCTGCGCTTCCCAAAATCCAGCATGTTCCGTCAGGATCGCAAATCATGTCGTAATTGTTTGAATACGGAAAATTATCGAGTTTTTTGACTTCTCCTTTTGCGGACGTATAGCAAATTCCATTGCTTGTAACAATAAATACACCGTCAGAAAAAGAATCGTAAACCATTCGCAAAATTACGTTTGAAGAAAGTCCGTCTTTTTTTCCAATATTTTTAACAATCTTGTCATTTTCGATTTTTGAAATTCCACCGCCGTCTGAGCCTACATAGCAGCCATTTTTGTATTCAAGAAGGCAGAGAGATTTTTCGTTGGCAAAACCGTCCTGCGCAGTAAAAACTTTTTCAACAGAATCTCCTCTCAAAAAGGCAACTCCATAATCTCCAGCAACAGCAATTCTTCCGTCCTTAAGTTCACAGATATTTCTAAAACGGTTTCCAGGAAGTCCGTTTTTTTGTGAAAAATTCTTTATTTCGTATTCGCCAGAAGAATCCAAACTTACCTTATAAATACCGCTTCCAGTCGTTGCAATCCACAGATTATCCATAGAATCCACCTTCAAACAGCGAATTCTTATTTTATTAAGCAATGAACTTATTTTATTTTCGAGTTTTTTTTCGTTTTTTTCGTCAAGAATTATAAGTCCCTCGTCAGTGCCGCAAAAAAGCAGTCCCTGCCATTTTTCTGTAGAATTTACAACAGCCGTTTCTTCAATTTCTGAAAAAAGTTCGATAAAAGTGGATTTGCACATTTCGAGAAGTCCAAGCCTTGAAGAACTGAACCAGAGATTTCCCTGATAATCGATAAGCATTGCGTCGATTGAATTCGAAAAATTGTTTGTGTAAAGTTTTTTGGCTTTAAAACTCTCGTCAAAAAAAGCAATTCCCGTGTCAGAACAAACAAAAACACCATTATTTTCTGCAAAATAGAATGAATTTATGCCTTCGATTCCTGGAATTTTAAATTTGCGGACTAATTTTGGGCCGGAAGGTGTCAGGCTGTAAATAAAAATCGAATCGTCCGGGCTTGCAAGAAAAAGCCTTCCGTCCTCCGAAAAATCTACACTCTGAAAAGAAGTCTTTTCCTCGCCTTTTAAAAATGAACAGCAAATTTCTCCGTTTTTAAAGCAAAAAAGCTCTCCGCGTTCGGTAACAGCAACGACGTTTCCAAATTTGTCGGCGGACATTTTTGTTACGTTTTTAATCTGTTCATATTTTTTTGTAATTTTTACTCCGCCGCTCAAAGACACGAGAGAAATTCCTTCCGTTGTTCCGATGTAATAATTTCCTTCGGTATCGCAGACAATGTCCTTTACAGAATTTGAAAGAAGACCGCTTTCTTCGTCAATCACATTCATCACGTGTTCATTTATAAAAATTGTAATTCCGCCGTCATTTGTTCCAGTCCAAAGCCTTCCTTCTTCGTCTACAAAAAGACAATTTACGCTTTTTACAGAATGAATATCACTCATAAGCTTAAATTTTGAACCGTCATACTTAAACAGGCCGGCGTAAGTTCCAATCCAAAGTTTTCCGTCATTTGTCTGTTCTATGTCGTTTGCTTCGCCAGACAAAAGTCCTTCGGAATTTGAAAAAACCGTCTGAACATAAGAGTCGTATTCATCGGTAAAATTTTGACTAAAAGCCGGCTTAGGCTGAAAAACAAAGAAAAGAGCAAAAATAAAAGTCAAAAACGGAGCTGTGTTTTTGAATGATTTTTTTTCCTCTAAATTTTCATCACGTTTTTTTCTGTAAAACCTTACGAGTTTTATTAAAAGATAAATTATCTCGACACAAAACAATTTGTCCAAAAATTCAATATAAAACTGGCCGGTCACAAAGGAAACATATTTTGGAAAACCTGCGTCCATAAAAAAACGCATTACCTGAGATGCCCAGATATTGCCGATATCACCGCCATACATTGTTATGCTGACGATTACGGAAATAACCGTCGAAATTACGGCAAGTCCCATTCCAATCGTCATAGTTAAAAACTGGCTTTCAAAAACCTTCTTTTTTGCAAAATGTCCGGCTAAAAAACCGATAAATGCGCCAGTAACGCAGTAAACCGACTGCTGTTCAACAAAAATGCCGTAAATTATATTGTTCGTAAAACCAACTATAGCGCCACAGACAGGACCTGCAAAATACGCAATAAAAAAAGTTCCGACAGAATCACACCAGAGCGGAAGCATAAGTTTTTCGGCAAAAACTCTTCCAAGAAGGTCAACCAAAAGCGCAATCACCGTAAACGGAACTATCAAATACTCTCTTTTATCTTTTACCAACATCACTTTTTTCCTATTTTAATATTATATTGTCGACTTTTACAGCTTAGTTCACTTCAGATTTCTGTATTTTTTTCAGGGCGCATTATACTCGCTATTATTATAATACTTTTCTACAAAAAAACAATATTTTTTATTTCAAGAACAGCAAAGTCATTCTTAAAAATTACAGTTGTTTCATAACTGTCTCAACTGCGCCTAAAATAGAGAGCCGACTCCGAAGGATAGTTTGAAATTGCCGGGGTCAAAGTTTTTCAACGGTAGGCCTACAGAACAATAAACACTCACGTGCGAAGAAGGATTTGCAAAAAGGCCGGTATTGAATGACGGTTCCAGAATCAGTTTAAGGGACAAAAAATCCCTGTACCCCATTCTGTCTCCAGAAAGGTCAGAAAAAACCTTTACAAAATTCCAAAGAGTATAGTCCGTTCCTGAATTACCCAAAGAACCGCAGTAGTCTGCCGTAAGAAGAAAACGGTTAAAATAAAGCGGCACAAACGGAATTCCGCGCTGGATTTCATACGCAAATATAACACTTTCGGCTTCAAAAGAAAGAAATTTTCCTATATAAGAGCACATCTGCACATTGAATGCAACCGGCAGATTGTAAGTAAACGAATCCCTGCATGAAAACGGCAGAAGGCGCGGAATATTTACACTCACTTCGGGGTAAAGGTACTGTTGCAGAACCATATCATCGCCTTCATTCAAAACATTGTATTGGTGACGGCCGCCTGCTGTTCCCATAACTACAGTTTTGTAGGCAACAGACAGCGCAATACCGCCAAGCTCGAATGTTCCGGGTCCCATTTTGCGGATTGTGGAAATTTTGGCAGACACTTTGTTCTTGTCATAAAAATACAAGTTGTCATCTTCAATATAATCCAGTATCAAGCCCCCAAAACCCCATGTATTTTTTCCAAAAAAGGCTTTATTCTCAAGAGAAAACAAAAGGTCAGCCTTACCGCCAAGATTTACGCCCGAAGAAAGAGAAAGATTGTTTGAAGCCTGAACAAATCCGTCCTTGTCCACAACAACCGCAGGCATTTCACTGTAAGAAAAAAGCGATGTAGAGGTTGAACCCGAAAATCCTGCAGAAAAGCCCCATGCTTTTGCATCAAAACTCGTTCCGGCACTCAGTGTAAGAGTGTCAGAATCCCACGGGTTACTTGTCATCCATGTCAAACCCCAGACAAACGGAACAGTATTTATAAGGGAATCATTCTTCACATCATCCGCAACATAAGGAATTAACTGATAACCGGGCACAACAGGACCCGTAAGAAGAGTCCCCCTGTGCCAGTAAGGTTTTCTGTATTTTTTAGAAGAAAAAGTTCCTTCTAAAGAACCGCCGTGGCTTTCAGAAAAAGCGTCACTGCTTTCGTTAACCGCAGACCGGGCGGCGGTCAGTTTCAAAACTCCGCCGGCATTGTCAAGAGAAGTTGTGTCCAGACACAAAAGTTTTCTGTTGTCATAAAAATAAGAGCTGTAAACAACAGATCCGGCGGCAGCAACCGGCCAGTACACGCCGCCCGAAACGTCAGTATTCATAAGGAACATTTCTTTTGAAGAAGGATCAAGCCATCCCAGCCTTGGGAAAGTGTCAGGCTCGGCATAAGAAAACAAAAGCACAGGTTTACCGCCAAGAATTCCCGCCGAAAGCCATCGGAGCCGTGCATCAGGCAAAAAAGAATATGATTCATTTTTAACGCCGTTTGAATTCCGCAGATCCCCAAAGCATCTTATAGTCCACTCAAGTCCCGACCTGCAGACAGCATAAACATTTCCTTCAATAAAACAGGGAGAAAAAACAGACTCGCCGCTTGCAAAAGAAACTTCACTTGCCCTTAAAAAAGATTTTCCGTCAAATGCAAACGTCACAAGGGAAGCGCTCTGAGAAAAAGCATAAACTGCAGTAACATAAATTTTTCCTTCTGCGTAATAAACACACGCGTCCCTTAGTCCTGCCTGCTTTATTTCATGCCACCTGCCGCTTTTGATTTCGTAAAGTGCAGATTTGTATTTTGTTCCCGAACTGTTGTCATCTTCGAAACTTACAGCAAGAAATTCCCCGTCAGAAGAAAGCCTTGCCGAAAGAATTCCGTCGCGCGAAAACAGTTTTTTTGGAACGCCGAACATTCCGTCCTGTGCAGAACAAAGCCAGACAGCCCCGCCGTCAATGTAACTTACCGAAACATCAGAAGACGAAAGGCCGTAAAACCTTGACCCCAAAAGATTTTGTCTTGAAAAACCGTCTGCCTCAGGGTTAAAAAAGTCAGTAACAAATTTTTCTTCAAGAGGACTTTTAGGAATATCTGGAACATAAACAGAATCTTTGAATTCCTTCCACGCAGTTCCAAGACTCACATCGTAGATTCGCTTGAAAGCAGTTTCATAAGTCAGGCTTTTTGCATTTATTGCACGGTACCAGAATTCGGCATATTTTTCCATTCCGTATTTCTGCTGGATAAAAGCGGCAAAAGGTCCGCCAAAGCCGTAAGAGGCCGAAGCCGAAGGAAACTTGTCCCTTGCGCCTGACACATCCTGCGCCGAAGGAAATTTGCCCGAAAGTTTTGCCTGGCGCGACATATGAAGGTAAAAAGGATCGTTAAGCCGCCCTTCCCCGCCGGAACTTTCCATAGAAACAGCAGCCCCTTCCTTAAAAAGAGTCGTCATAATAATAGCCGAGCCTTGATTAAAAATATCGCCGAACACAGAATCTATAACTTTCCAGAACGGATTGCGCATATTTATAGAAACAGCATGGGTCAGTTCATGCGTAAAAGTTCCAAGAAGTGGCTCAGAAAAAACAGCCATACTTTCATCAGAAACAGCATCAAAAAGAACAATATGATTGTAGTGTCCGTTGGAAAAATAAGCGTTATAAGCGTCAGTGTCAGGAGTAATTACAACCGGCATGCGGAAGTCAGGCTCTTTTCCGTAAGATGCACAGATTTTTTCATAAATTGAATCGACTTTGTCAAAAAGTTCCCGGGCTGAATTTTCACTTTCTACAGGATAGATAATGTCAAACCACTTTGTAGAAGCGATCCGTATTTTAGAATGCGAAGGCATACCTGCGGCAGAAACAAAACACAAAACAAAAGACAGCAGAAGTGCAAAAACAAAAACTCTTCTCATAAATCTCTCCAGAAAAATGCCGCCCGGATACCCGGACAGCACAAAATATATTGAATCGGACCGCAGCTTTGCTTGAACAGTCCGGAAGCATAAAAAAAAGGTATCCAACCGGATACCTTTTTTTTATGAAAGGCGTCTAGCGGAATCGAACCGCTGCATAAAGGTTTTGCAGACCTCTCCCTTACCGCTTGGGTAAGACGCCATAAAGTATTAGTAGTATATAGAATATTACGAACTTTGTCCAGTATCCGAAGGCTCATTTTCGGAAATTTTTGCTATTCTTTCCTTAAAAACAATTATCTCGCCAAGAATTCCGCAGGCAAGCGAAACCGCCACCATATATAATTCCATGGGAACCGCAAAAGGCAGTGCTTCCAGAACAAAAGCCGCTACAATGCTGCCCTTGTACGAAACCGGTGCGCGCGGTACATCAAGAGAAGAGCCGGCGCGGGCCTTTTTAAGGCGGGATATGCGTATTATATAGAAGAAAAATACAAAAATAAAAACTGCCGCGCCCGCAATACACATAATTAAAGGTAAACTCATTTTGTCTCCAGCCACTTCAACAGTGTGTTTTTTGCAGAAACAAATGCCAGCGGTATTTTTTCTACATCTTCCGCAGATTTTACACCAACCCATTCAAATCCGCTCACTTCGGACTCTTCGGCCTTAAGCTGTGCCCCAGCCGGAAGATCTGCGGTAAAAAACATATCGCAGGTTTTATAGACGACATCTTTGTAGATATATGTATTCGGGTAACTGCATATGTATTTTACAGAAAGCGGCCTTACACCTATTTCTTCAAAACACTCGCGCACGGCAGCATTTTCACCGCTTTCATCAGGTTCACAGAATCCGCCGGGAAAAGCCAAAAAACCTTTTCTTGGTTCCTTTGCACGTTTTTCAAATAAAAGCTCACCCTTTTTATTCTGTATAAGAAGTCCTACAGCCGCAGCGGTATTGTTGTAAAGTTCAAAACCGCAGTCAGGGCAAACCCACTTGCGCCCGCTGTTTTTTGTACATATATTTTTTGAGCCGCATTCAGGACAAAAATTGAATTTATTGTCTTTCATAACATAAATATACGCATATTAAAAAGATAAAATCAAGTTGTCTGCACATGCACTGTAAAAGTACATCCGCGCGCATAGGTGTAAACGAATATTTTTTGAATTTCTGTTGAAAATAAAGGCAAAAAAATGTATATTTTTTGTATAGGAATCAAAAGGTCTGCGCTGACGCATGGACATGAAAACAGAAAGGCTACGTTGTAAAAACTTCTGTTTCATTTTTTGATTCCCGCCATCATAGGAGTAGTTGTATGACTATCAATGACATCAAGCACCCAAAAATCAAGGCTTGGATTGAAGAATGTGTCGCTATGTGCGAACCTGACGAGGTTTACGTTTGCGACGGATCTACGGCTGAATATGACCGCCTGATGAAAAAATGCGTTGACGCAGGACTCGCAACTCCGCTTGCCAAGAAGCCCAACAGTTTCCTGTTCCGCTCACTGCCTTCTGATGTTGCACGTGTTGAATCACGCACATTCATCTCTTCTGTAAAAGAAGAAGATGCTGGTCCTACAAACCACTGGATTGACCCGAAAGAGCTTAAGGCCACAATGAAAGGCCTCTACAAGGGCTGTATGCACGGCCGCACAATGTACGTCATTCCTTTCTGCATGGGACCACTCGGATCACCAATTTCAAAGAACGGAATCGAGCTTACAGACTCTGAGTACGTTGTTCTTAACATGGACATCATGACACGCGCTGGATCAAAGGTTCTTGACATTTTCAATGCAGACCCCAACGCAGAATTCGTACCGTGTCTCCACTCTGTAGGAAAGCCGCTCAACAACGGTGAAAAAGACAACGGAGTCTGGCCTTGCGCTGATGTTGAACACAAGTATATCAGCCAGTTCCCCGAAGAACGCCTCATCTGGTCTTACGGATCAGGATACGGCGGAAACGCTCTTCTCGGAAAGAAGTGTTTTGCTCTTCGTATTGCTACTGTTCTTGCACGCGATGAAGGATGGCTTGCAGAACACATGCTTATTCTTAAGCTCACAAACCCACAGGGCGAAGTCAAGTACGTTACAGGCGCATTCCCGTCTGCATGTGGTAAGACAAACCTCGCTATGCTTATTCCAACAATCCCTGGCTGGAAGGTCGAAACTGTCGGTGACGACATTGCATGGATGAAGTTCGGTGAAGACGGACGTCTTTATGCAATCAACCCCGAAGCAGGATTCTTTGGTGTTGCTCCGGGAACTTCAGCAGAGTCAAACAAGAACGCTCTTATTTCTGCAGAAAAGAACACAATCTTTACAAACTGTGCACTTACAGAAGACGGAGACGTCTGGTGGGAAGGAATCGGTTACCCTGCAAAGGGCAAGCTTGTTGACTGGAAGGGAAACACACGCGATGCATTCCCCAAGGACAAGGCTCCAAAGGGCGAAGAAATGGCTCATCCTAACGCACGCTTTACAGCACCTGCAAAACAGTGTCCGTGTATCGCAAAAGAATGGGAAGATCCAAAGGGTGTTCCTATCAGTGCAATTCTCTTTGGAGGACGCCGCCCTTCAACAGTTCCTCTCGTACACCAGGCACGCAACTGGAACCACGGTGTATTCCTTGGATCAATCGTTGGATCAGAAATCACTGCTGCATCTACAATCGATGCATCACAGGTTGGAAAGATTCGCCGCGACCCGTTCGCAATTCTTCCTTTCTGCGGATACAACATGGGCGACTACTTCGCACACTGGATCAGCGTAGGAAAGAGCGCAAAGGATCAGGACAAGCTTCCTAAGATCTTCTACGTTAACTGGTTCCGCAAGGACGAAAACAACGACAAGCTCCCCGGCGGATTCATGTGGCCAGGATACGGTGACAACAGCCGCGTTCTTGCATGGATTTTTGACCGCTGTGACGGAAAAGACAACTTCGTTGACACACCAATCGGATATATGCCAAAAGAAGGTTCTCTTAACCTTGACGGACTTGCAGAAGTTTACAAGGAACAGATTCCTGCAATCACAAAGGTTGACAAGGAAGGCTGGCTCAAGGAATGCAAAGACATCCGCGAAAACCACTATCC
>OQVQ01000551.1_pt1 | contig 17353 bp, 16 predicted proteins | sample 1691491 | NCBI WGS metagenome assembly OQVQ01 (sample SAMN03418252, study PRJEB22391) | human gut metagenome | biome: human-gut; feature: organic feature; material: feces | host: Homo sapiens | place: Tanzania | collected 2013-01
CAAATGCGACTACACCATCTGCGGCGACAAAGACCCATACTTAAAGGAGCATCCCGAATACCGGGACGAGGCGGGATTCAGGAGAAACAAATAATACTGCAATGCAAAGGCGGTGAGACAAATGGAAACCTTTCTTCTCCCTTCTCATCCTGAGGCTGCTTGAAAGGAAGACCGGCTGAAGGATCCCCATCGGGACAATGGTGGAAAGCCTGAGGAAGGCGAATCTGGCCCTTCTGCCCAATGGAACCTTCGTGCACACATATTGCGACAACGTCATTGCCGATATCGGAAAGGCCCTTGGTCTTTCACTGACACAGAAATTCTATTCGAAAGGAGACCTTGTCATCGAACGAGGAAAAACCGTAAAGAAATTCTGAACATCACACAACGGAAAATAATTGATGACTCGTTGTAATTATCTGCACAGTAGATAGTTGCGACGTTTTTTTTGTGTTTTAGCTGCGGAAGTCGGGTTATAGCGTTCTTTTTGCTGCTTGTCAATGCGAATTGCACACTCCTTTGCAAAAACATACTAAAAACGGTTGAAAATCGTCGGAAGTGGTATACACTGGATCCTTGAAGGACATGCATTCGGCCATTCGGAGGAAGGACAACGATGCCGGAGGTCGCCCTTGGATGCAGCTTCAAGACCTGAATGCAAAAATGTACCGCAAACGCATTTTCCCCAAAGGGATACAATCCGTTCACCTCCCCCCCCAACTTTCCGTGAAGAACCAATTTTTCTGGCTCAGTCCTGAATTATGTGGATTTAGCATTCCTAACAACCCAATGCATCTCAATCCAGTATCTCCCAATGACCATCATAGTCGCTACCAATACGCCTGATTTTTCCAGCGTCCTTCAAATCCTTGAGAGCTCTATAGACAGTTTTTGGAGATTTTCCAACCTTCTCTGAGATTATATCACCAGTCATATATGGGTCTTTGCGCACCAAGTCATAGACAGCCTTTTGGCTTTTGGACATTTCCCTTGAACCGTCAGAAGAAAGAGGCCTCATGAAAGTAAAACGAAATCCGTTCTTCGTGTTTTCATATCCATAGGAAACACCAGCCCTACGACACTCCTCAAAGGTCCTTTCGAATCCTGTTCCAAAGGCCTCTATCGAAGCGGTTCTGAAAAGAACATCAACAATTTTTGGATTATGCACAATTGGCTGCTCCTGTCCAGAGGCAAACTCTTCAGGGGTGAAGCCAATAGGGAAAAGACCTGGACTATATATGCACACTCTGTTCTTATAGACATCGATTTCGAACGAAGTCCTTCCAAAATAGCATCCATGTGCAAACGCATTCAGGACAATCTCCCTTATGGCCTTGGCAGGGATCTCAGGCTCCTCCTTTCTCGACAATCCACCAGTGAAACCAATCTTCCAGTCAATAGCTCCCATTATGTAGGAAACCGATTCTTCATAGACCTCAAAAACATTCCCATAGAAGTGGTTGAGTTTTATGAACGTATCCTTCGAGTCGGTTGCAAAGGTCGCCATCTTCACCAATATAGGCTTGTTCTTGGAAAAGAGTACATTCCCTGCATTGTTTAGATTCCCGGAACATTTGCAGAGCAGGCCAAACTTAGACAATGCAGATGATTTGTCAGAGTACATATATCCCAACCTTTTCGCTTCGTTTCCACATTTTATGACATATGAAAGAAGATTCTCGTCGACATCATCCAATGAACATCCTGAATCTTCATTCTCCCAGAAGGAATAGTTCTTTTCTCTTCCCCTAAAGAGTCTTTCAAGCTCAACATCGCTTATCATACGATCTTCGTCTGCAAAACGCTCATAATACCGTCCAAATGCAGAATAAGGAGAGTTGTCTCCTGAAAACTGCACTTCTATAAATGAAAGACCATCACTGGTCTTTCTCTCATTTATCTCGTACCAGCAAGAAGGTCTTATACTAGAAGCGATATCCCTGGAAAGAGACCTCAACGTATCCCTACCAACATCCATGCCACACACGTCACCTGAATCAAGTACTCCAAAGTAGAGAATTCCTCTATCGTGTTTATTTAATATGCTTGCAATCGAGATTATGCCAGAATCCTTCTCCGCCGTACTCTTCTTGAACTCAATCGTCTCTGTTTCCCTTCCAATGTTCATGCAAAACCTCTTGGACATTTTTTAAAATATGTCTAAGACATATTATCATGTCCAAGAGCAAACTACAAGAGGTTGGAAATCCATCACAACCTACTTTCGAATAACCTTCTTAAGCACAACCGCAGGAATCACAACGCTACCACTAACTTTTAGAGTCCTAGATCTTGAAGCACTTTTGAAGCGCTTTGTACTCACCCAATGCCAGAAGCGTTATATCATTGGACAAAACAGTGTCAGACGCAACGAAAACATCGATTTTTCCAGATCGTCTGATACCAAGGATACTGATTCCAAACCTTTTGCGGATATCCACCTCTCCCACGCTTTTTCCTACCCAAGCTTCAGGCACTTCAACTTCGAAGATCGCATGCTGATCATCAATCTCCATGTAGTCGAAGATATGGTCGCCGGTATATCGGATCGCCGTCCATTTCGCCATTTGCTTTTCAGGATAGACGACATAGTCAGCACCGTTGCGAAGCAGGAATTTTTCCTGCACATCACGCTCAGCACGTGACACCACACACTTTGCACCAAGTTCCTTGAGAAGGGATGTCGTTTCCAAAGAGTTCTGAAAGCTGCCGCTTATGGTGACTATACAGACATCAAAGTTTCCAATGCCCAAAGAACGAAGGAACTCCTCGTTCGTAACGTCACCAATCTGTGCATTCGTGACAAGTGGCAGGACTTCATTGATACGTTCCTCGTTTGTATCTACCGCCATGACCTGATGCCCCAACTGAGAAAGCTGCACAGCAATATGCCGTCCAAAACGACCTACTCCAATCAAAAGGATGTTTTTCATGATGAATGCTCCTTTGAGGAACTTTCAAAACTCCTTCATGAGTCCTGGCCATGACCTGCACGGCTGGACTCCGCCTTCAGCAACTTCATAATACACAAAGTATTACCTCAGTTGCTTCAGGCGGCTTCCATCTCGGCAATCCATGTCCAATCCACACAAAGCATAGTTTTGAAAGTTCCTCTTGTATTCAATATATAAAAATAAAACCAAATCACGAAATCAGTTTGAGCATCGCCCTCGAAGCCTTTCCTCTGTGGCTGTAGAGGTTTTTGCCTCCTTCTGGCAGCAGTGCCATTGGGCTTTGGGCTTCGTTGCAATAGAATACCGGGTCATAGCCAAAGCCGTGTTCGCCCTGTGGTAGTTCCAATATGCGCCCTTCTGCGGATTCCTGTACGCAGTAGGCCGTCCATTCGTTCTTGATAAGGACCATTGCACATATAAAACGGGCACCTCTTTGGTTCTTGGACAGTCCTTCCAGCTTTGAAAGGAGTAGGGCGTTCTTTTCCTTTGCACTTAGGATTGTCTTTCCATCCGGGCTTCCGAATCTTGCCGTCTTGATTCCAAGCTGCCCTGGGAGCGCATCCACTATAAGTCCCGAGTCATCCGCCAAAACTGGAATCCCGTATGCCTTCGTTCCTCTTGTGGCGTCAAGAAGGGCCTTTGCCTTTATCATGGCGTTTTCCAGAAAAGTTGCACCGTTTTCCTCACAGTCGAACGAAACGCCAACGTCCTTTGGAAGAAGTATCTCGTGGCCTGTGAAGAGCTTCTCAATTTCCTTTTTCTTATGCTCGTTTGAGCTTGCAAGAATTATTTCCATGACTTGAGGATAATTCATTTGCCTAACGCTTTCAATCCATGTTCCAATCCATGTTCCAATCCATGCTGCATACTGCATCGCACTTTATGTCGAACACTTCGAAGGGCCTGAATTCTGCAAGTCCTGTAATCTCATGCCGTTTGGATCTCTCAATCATCGAGAACAGTCCACCAGTGGCTTTTGGTCCAAGGTCCTCTTCCTTTTCATCCAACAGAATGGCTTCTATCAGGTTCTTCACCGTAAAGACCGATGATGATATGGTCCCTTCTGGAATCCCAAGGATCCTGCTTATCACTTGGTATCCCACTTTTATCCGTTTCTTACCCAATCGGCTGTTCGCCATGTCCCTTCTTTCTTTGTAAAGCTCTATCTTTTCCCTGATGAGCTGTTTTTCGTATTCATCCGGAGCATTGCAGCCTTCTGCAACGGTTTGGTTCTGATAGTACATAAGCCAGGCCCAGTTCCTGTTTCTTTTGCTGACATACAGATTCCTGTCCTGTATCTTGCCGGAGTTCTCCAATTCTTCATGGATGAACTCGTTTATGATAAGCGTTTGCGTGAAGTCGAATCCAAAGCTGCTGCAAAGCTTTTCCAGCATTATGGACGGAATGGATGCAAGTACGGTACATACGAAGATGAACAGCCTTTTTTGGAAGTTTGGCCTTTCGCTGCACATATACCTCAATGCATGGATTGCCCGTTGATCTCCTATGCCGAACAGCTTGTCGTCCTGTAGCAGATTCTCCCAGTCCGGCTCCCACCTGTCTTCGTATGTCTCCGTCATGTGGTTCTTGAGCGCGACCGCTTCCAAACGGTCCCTTTTCGCCTTCGCCGTAAGGTAGTTGAAGGCTTTGAACTCAGCCGCCTTTCTGAGATATATATCAAAATCCAGCTTCCTAGAGTCGTACTTCAACAGAATGGGTTTCAATGCAGCATCCATTTCAAGTATGAAGCCGGACATTTCGTCTTCTGAAATCAGTTTTCTAATGGAGGGTTGTGTATAGACTCTGACAAGGCACAGATCCCTTATGGACCTGTACAGCCTTCTCATGTGTCGTGTTTCGGTAGGGTTCTTCCCGTTCAGCGCTAGAAACCTTTGAACCAAGTCAGCCAACCGCTCCTTTCTGGAACAGTTTCTCTTCATGGACGCTCCCTAACCACTCTCCCTAATTCAAGGCTAACACAGTAATTGCGATTTGCAAAGTTTTTTCGGAGCTTTTTTTGGGTTCTTCTCGGAAAGTTGGGGGATTGGGAGACGGAAATCGAAGGAGGGCATCCATCCTTGGGGCCGTTGGGGCTCTTCGGGCGTTTGGGGCCTACTGGGCCGTTGGGACTGTTGAAGACCGTTGAAACAATAGAGGGTGTCCGTGGCTCTTGAGGCGGTTGTGGCGATTGCGACTGTTGTGGCGCTTGAGACGCTTGTGGACGGTTGGACCAATATTGAAGCAGAGCGTTTCAGAGGGTACCTGAGAGTACCTGAGTGCACCTGATGGTGCCTGAGCGTGCCTGAGTGTGCCGCATTCGTGGAACCGGACCGCTTCTGACAGGCTGGAGTGGCTGGAGCGTCCGGAATGTACAACGGCGATGCATGATGGCATGAAAGACCTTTTTCCCGCTGTTTGAGTTCCAATACCCTATTGGAAAAGACCTTTTTCCCGCTGTTTGTGTGCATGTTTTTGCCTAGAAAAACGGTTTTCCGATGTTTTCATGTCATTTCGGCCATGAAGCGGATGTCTGGACGGCCGCCTAGAAGAGAACCCACTTCGCTTCCAAGAGGTATCCCTAGGCCATCCGTCAGAGGACCATCCCCGAGAAAAACGTGAAGAGCCAACAAAAAAGACCACCGCATATTGCAGTGGTCTCTTCCAATAGGGTATTGGAACTCAAAGGTCAATGTCAGGCGTCTGGATCTCGTCAGTGGACAGATCATCCAAACCTGAGATGTCCCCAAGATCCAAAGCCGCGTCAACAGCGTCTCCGCCAAGAGCAGAGAACGCTTCAGCCGTCTCAAGGTCATCGATGCTGAGATCGAGGTTGTCGAGACCAACTTCGTTGAGGCTTTCAAGGGATGCCTCAATGCTCTTGTTGATGCGCTCTGTGTCTTCCTTGTAGTTGTCTACATAGGCCTGAAGTTCCTGGTTATGACTGGTTATGAGCTTTATATCCCTCTTAAGACCTTCGTTGTCGGTCCTGAGCCTGGTGATATATGCAACTGCCTTCTTAACCCTTTCCTCAAGCAACAGCATGTTTTCATAAACCGTCATTTCCTGCCTCCATATCCCTTGTGTTTTCAAAAAAAGCCTGCATGGTTGGTGCAGGCTCTTGTCCGTCAGACGTTGATTGCCTTCTTGGCCGTTGCAACCAAGGCGCTGAATGTTGCCTTGTCTTCAATTGCCATGTTGGAAAGGACCTTTCTGTTGATTTCGATGTTCGAAACCTTCAGAGCATGCATGAACTGAGAGTAGGTGAGACCCTCAGCTCTTACAGCGGCGGAGATTCTTGCGATCCAGAGCTTTCTGAAATCTCTCTTCTTCTCCTTTCTGCCGCGGTATGCGTACTGTCCAGCCTTTGCAACTGCATCCTTTGCAATGCGGTTGTTGGTGCTTCTGCGACCATAGTAACCCTTTGCAAGGTTCATGATCTTCTTACGTCTGTCCTTGTGTTTGGTTCCGTCAACTGCTCTTGGCATAATTCACACCCTCCCAATCATGCGTAAGGAAGCATTTTTCTAACGTTCTTTGCTTCCGATTCGGCGAGAATACCAGATGCGCGGAGATTTCTCTTGCGCTTGGTGCTCTTCTTGGTGAGAATATGGCGAAGACCCTGCTTCTTGAACTTGATCTTGCCAGTTCCGGTGACCTTGTACCGCTTTGCAGCGGACTTTCTTGTTTTCATCTTGCTAGACATAAACTGCCCCTTCTAAGCGCCGCTGGGGAACAAGAACCCCCAGCAACTGCTGATTCAACCTCCATACGGAGGTCATTTTGCCGGTTTCTTAGCATTCTGCTTCGAAGGGCTCAGAAGCATTGACATGTTCCTTCCCTCCATAGCAGGCTGCGAATCCACATTGTATAGTACTTCTTTTTCAGAAAGCATTTCAAGTATCTTGTCCAGAACTTCCTTTCCAAGTTCCGTATGGGCGAGCTCCCTGCCTCTGAAACGGATCGTGACCTTGCATTTGTCTCCCTCTGCAAGGAACTCCCCAATGGCCTTGGATTTGACCTCAAGGTCGTGCTTGTCGATCTTGGGCTGCATCCTTATCTCCCTCATCTTGATGATGGTCTGGTTCTTCTTGGCTTCCTTGAGCTTCTTCTGCTGCTCGTATCTGAACTTGCCATAGTCGATTATCTTGCATACCGGTGGATTCGCATTTGGTGAAATCTCAACCAAATCCAATCCTGCATCTTCGGCTAAAGCCAAAGCATCGAAGAAGTTCATAACACCTTTTTTCTGATTCTCGTCATCAATCAGGAATACTTCCTTTGCACGTATCTGCCTGTTGATCCTAAGTTCCTTTGTAGCCAAGCTTACCTCTCTGTCTCAAAACCAAAATAAAGTTTACACGGGCATAGACATACAGTCCTTCCTATCCCAACGAAGAAGAATATACCATGAACGCATGCCGCTGTCAAAGAGCAAATGCACTCCAAACAGCAAATTATGGGCACAAATTATGTACGAAAGGCGCACGTTTGGTTGCTCCCCCCCCCCAAAAAAAAACACAATTAGAAAAATCAAAGCCTGATGCTTATTATAAAAGGTATAGACAGGTCTGATGCAGAATACGTGCGTCAGATACAAAGCAAGAGCAATAAAGTGACTGAAGAGTTTTATTACAATGCAAAGAAGTATTTCAAGAACTCTTACAAGTCGATGTTCTCACGACTCGATCTGATGGATGACATATTCCAGCAGTCGTTTGTGAAACTATGGATAGAAATAGAAACGCAGAAGATATTTGTCGGAGATGACGACAAAATATTCCGCTATGACAAAAACGGCGAGGTCAGACTGCTCACATGCAATCTCAACACTTTCCTTATCGCCATAGCAAAAAACGACTATCGGGCATGGTTGAGAAATGACTGCCTCGCGCTCGATGAAGACTTCGAATCCTTTGCCCACATAAATCATGTGATGGATGCCATGATTATGGACGGTCAGGACGATATGCTGAGAGAGCGGACTGTCTATTCATGCGTGCTCGAACTGCCACCGAGATGCAAGGAAATCCTTACCATGTTCTATTACGACGGGCTTTCCTTAGATGAAATCATGGAGGCAAGAGGCGAGAAGAACATAAGCAAGAACGGACTGAAAACTGCCAAATACAAGTGTATGGAAAACTTGAAGGCGAAGGTGAAAAACTCCTTTGCAAGGCTAAAACTGAAATGGTGAGAAGTATGGATGAAATATTGCATTATCAGATAGACAGTTATGTCAGAAACGAAATGACCCAGGACGAGAGGCTCGCCTTCGAGCAGGAAGCCTTGGATGATGAAAACCTCAGAAGGGAAATAGCGCTGACTCTGCTCATCAAGAAACTGCTGGGCGACAGAAAGCGGAAACTCATGATGATAAAGGGATTGGAAGCGAAGAGGAGAGCAAGAGTGATAAAAGCCGTGTCGGTGGCTTCCATCGCTGCCGTGGCGCTGCTCGCCATCGCCGTCATCCGTCCCGATGATGCCCAGGAACTCAGCCATGAGGTCGTGGCACAACAACCCAAATCCGCCCCGACATCCGATATGGAGAAGCAGAAGAAGGTCTCCGAGGCTATGACAAAGGTAAGACAGAAGGGCAACGATAAGGAAGTGGTGGATATGGTGGATGACCTTGAGAATGAGAAGGACATCCCTTCTGTCATTGAGATGCAGGCTGCCAAGTTCATGAACGTCAAGAAAACGGACGAAAAGATGGACGAGCAACTGTTGCAGATGAAAGCCTACGAACTCTATTGGCTCAAGATATGCTCCCTGATAAGGATGGGGAAAAAGGACGAGGCCATCGCCTTGCTCAAGGACTTCATCAAGATAAAAGGCTCCTACCAGGAGCAGGCAGACTCACTGCTCAGCGAAATGACCAATAAATAGGTGGTCAGGGTTACTTTTACCATAAATCCATACATTAACTGATGTCAGCCTGTCTTTCCTGCAACCCATCGACAAAGGATGGAAAGCGGAAAGATAGGAGGCAGAAACTTAATTTCGATACACACATGAAAATATTCAAAACTATCATAACGGCTTGCCTCATCCTGACAGTCTTCTCATGCAAGAAAGACAAGGTGGATATGGGAAACTATAATGTGGAGCGGGATTCCATCATACAGGAGAACATGATCAAGGCTCAGCAACTGGATGAGCTGAACGGCATTCTCGCCACTATTGCCACAGGATTGGACAGCATCTCATTGCAGGAACACGTGCTCCTGTCTAACAAAGGGCGCGATGGCGTGATGCTTGACCGCCAGCAGATTGCAGCCAACCTGAAGAGCATGGCTGACATACTGGCTCGTCAAAGGATGAAGATCAGGTCGTTGCAGGATTCATTGGCAAGAAAGCGTTCGACGCAAGGCGTGGAGCGACTGCAGAAGGTGGTGGATTTCCTCAACCAGCAACTGGCGGAAAAAGACCGCGTCATACAGTCATTGCGTGCAGATCTGAGCAACTCCAAGAAAGACATCACCCAACTTCGTGCTTCGCTTTCCGAGATGAGCGTCAGGGCAGAAAAGGCGGAGAAGAAGACCCAGGTGCTGACTTCTGCGCTTTCCGCACAGGACGAAATCATCAATGAATGCTATATAAAAATAGGAACGAGGAAGCAACTGGTGGCATCAGGCTTGCTGAAAGGTAAATTCCTGCAAAAGAAGAAAGTGAACTATGAAGATGTGGACAAGAGCAAATTCAATGCTGTCGATATCCGCAAGTTCCGTGAGGTGACCCTGAAATCCTCCAATCCAAAGATTCTGACTCCACAGCCAAGCAACCGCTCCTATCATTTCGAAGAAAACGGGGATGGCACCTGCACGCTTGTCATTACCAATCCTACACAGTTCTGGAGCGTTAGTAATTTTCTTATAATCCAACTTTAACTATTTTATGACCATGATTAGAAAATTCTGTTTCTCATTGATTATGTGTGCCATTTCTCTGATGGCAATGGCACAGCACCAGGTGGTAACCCATGTCGTACAGCGCGGAGAAACCATTGAAAGCATCGCAAAACAATATAATGTCACTGTCGCTGACATCAACAAGGCAAATCCAAATGCGGAAGGCGTCGTGTATGTGGGGATGAAACTGACAATACCCGTAGGAACGACAAAGACTGCAACGGAGGCAAATACGAAAAAACAATCACAGAACAGCAGCAATACGAGAGAAACAACCTCAAAAGGTCAGGTGAAGCAAAACGCGCATTCTATTGCTCAGCAAAATAATAAAGATACAGAAGTAAATGGCAAAGCCTTTCCAAATAATTCGTTTTACTATGGGGAAGGTAGCAGCTTCTCATTCTTATATCAGTCTGATGCCAAATTATATGGCTTGCAGATGGAACTTGGCACAAACCTCTTTTGCTTGACGACCTCTATCATAAGTAACATGAAGTTCGGAAAAAATGACACTCTTGCAGGAACGGCTTGCTTGGGAGCAGGAGTACGTCGCAAATTGGTTTTTGGAGATAATTTTCTGATTCAAGGAAAAATATACCCTTACATAGGGTTTGCCCAGAGCAATACTCCTAAAAACATAGAAACCGGACAGGAAGCCGAGGATAAGACGGAATTTACTTATGGTGCATCTGCTGACATCTCTCTTGGAATAAAACTGTGGAATACTTCGAAAGGTAATTCTACATTTTTACATGTTGGCTATGCTGTCATGGCAGGTGAATTTGAAACAAAAGGATTGTTCAAAAGTGGATGTATCATGGTCGGACTAACAACAATATTGAAATGAGAAGATTTTTAATGTTGCTTTTATTATCAGGAGCATTGAGTGGCGTGACTAAAGCCCAGGATGCCATCATCTTCCGTGACGGCAGGGTGAAACCTGTGAAGATTATTCAGGTCAACAATGACAAAACCCTCTACAAGGATTCGGGCGACAAGATGGCAGCTGAGGAGTTCGTGGAAAACACACAGCTGTTCATGCTCAAATTCAAGACGCGAGGCAATGTGGTGTTCAACAGCAAAGGCGAGCGGGTCTATACCGTTTCCGAGCATACACAGATACCGAAGGATGCCATAGTAATCTATTACAAGGACGGAAAGGAGGTGCCGGCATACAGTCTGACAATGGATGCAAATGTAGTCACTTTCAGCACAAGCAAGAAAGACAAGGGCAATCCCGTACTGGCACAGAAGACGGACATCTTCATGATATGTTATCCTGACGGCACGCGTGACATCCTGACGAATCTGGCTATGGAAGAGCAGAAGGAACGTGAGCGTGAAGCCGCGGCATTACGGTTGAAAGCAGAGCGGGAGGCTGAAATCGCAGACTCCATACAGAAAGCCAGCACGGCAGAGGAAAGCGCATCGGCCAAGAGCCCGAGGAAAGCCACAATCGTGACTAAGAAAGGTGCACGCATGAAAGTATGGGTCTGCAGCGAAACCGCCACCATGGTGTCATATAAAAAGACAAACACTCCCAAGGCTCCTATCTTCCAGATGAGTAAAGTCAAGATAAAGAATATCATATACTAATTATTTTTCAACCTTGGAGGAAGTAATCGAACAAAGGTTAAGTCCTCCTCATATTTGTAAATTTAAACATGAAAATTAAACATTTTGTAGGTCTCCTTAGCGTGACCTTGTTCGTGGCTCTCGGTTTATCTTTCACATCTTGCAGTAGCAGCAGTGATGACCCAGAGCCAACTATGAGTGTTAATGGCTCTCCAATTATTGAGGCAGATGGAACTGTCATCGGTGACATCAATGTAATGGCAGAGAATACGGATTGGACTGTTGATGTAAGTTACGGAAGAGAGTGGCTCACTGCTTATAAAAACGGAAGCAAGGTAGAACTTTCTGCCAAAGAGAACACCTCTACTGAAATGAGAAACGCTACAGTAGTGGTTACAGCAACAGCTTCATCAAATATGTCATATACAGTGAATGTTACACAAAAAGGCGCACAGGCTACGATTAAGGTGTCTCCTTCCGTAGAACTGTTAGGTGCAGAAAACAGTTCTACAACTATAACAGTCAGTGCTTCGCAAAATACAACATGGAATATTACTGGAGCACCAGACTGGCTTAGTTTCAACAAGTCCGGATTGGGTTCTTCAACAGTTACAATCACTGCTACATCTGATAATTTTTCGGATGAAGCCAGAGAAGCCGTTTTGACATTTACCACAGAAAATGGAGCTGCAAGTGCAACATGTAAAGTTGAACAGAAAGGCGTTTTGGCTACTAATTGTAGGGTTACTATCGGTGACGTAACCGTGATGAGCGATGGTTTTGCTGGTGACTTAACTTTCGATTCTGGTTGCAAGGGCTATAGAGAAGGATTTTTCCTTGCTTCCGAATTACCTTCTTTGACAGACAAAGATGTATTTAATGCCCTAATGAAAGAAAAAGAATTTAGCGGTAAACTTGATTTTTTCGCATCGCCTTACATTAGTCCTACGAAAAATCCACAAGCCGAGATTGTATATTGCATAGCAGCTTATGGTTCTGAGAACAATTCTGACGGCACACACAAGTATGGTCCTGTAACAATGAAAAAGATAAAGACGAAGGCGCGAACTCTAAATTCTGATATGCTACTATCGCTCTCATATACTTCTTCCAAATGGAATGTTAAGACATATAGACAAGGACAATATGGACAGAGATGCGATTATTACTACTACTTGGCGTATGAAGGTTCTGTTGCACAAAATATGTTTAAAGAATGGAATTCACTCACAGATGCTTTTTTCGCACATTTTTATTTCAAACCTAACATTGAGAAAAATGAGGATTGGCAAATGAAGAATGGACCACAAACAATGTCATTCAATCGCAATGAGGATAAGTTCTTCTGTATAACTTGGGGTAAACACAATGTTACCAATGAGTTTTCTGCCGAGTTGAAAGCTTGTTGGTATCCAACCAACCTGTTATCTGCAACAAAAGACAAGAAACTTAACATAGGCAAAAATGGTAGTATAGCCTTTAATAGAAAATATTCTTTAGTAAGTCAAATGCCAAAAATGACGGTATATACCGAAAAAAGATAATTATATAATCAATTAGGAGTCTGGTCTGTTTTAGTCTAGACTCCTATAATCTTCGTTTTAATTATGGATAGATATGTTTCTTTGCTCACACTCTTGCTTATTATGTTGTTTGGAGATAATGGCAACATATCTGCTCAACAAAGGTCTGTAGAACAAGTTAAAGCCATTGCGCTAAACGGCAATCAGAAAGCGAGAAGAAATGCTCTACGCCATAGTTGCTTGAAATCGACAGAAATGCTGGATAATATTGGGATAGATTCTTGCAAGGAGGCTTTTTATCTTTACAGATTTGAGGGACAAGGACAAAAATCGTTTGTAATCGTATCTGGTGATGAAAGAATGCCTGCTGTTCTGGCTTATTCTGATGAAAACCAATTTGACGTTGACAATATGCCACCAGCAGTTCGCTATTGGTTGGAGTGTTATGTTCAAGAATATAAAGCGTTAAACCCAAATGTCGCCCACGGCTCTTCAAAGCCAAATATTTCTTTGTTAGAAAATGGAGTCTCACCTATTCTAAAAGAAATACAGTGGGGACAATCTGAACCTTACAACAATCTGTGCCCTTCATATCGTGGAGAGAAAACATATACCGGCTGTGTAGCAACAGCTATGGCTCAGATAATGCGCTATTATTCATATCCGGTTCAAGGTAAAGGACAGAAGACCTATAGAACAGAAACTAATCGAATAGCGATTAATCATGACTTCTCTAATGATATCTTTGACTGGCATAATATGCTTGATTCATATAATGGGGAATATACCGACCTGCAAGCAAATTCGGTGTCTGTATTAATGGCGAGTTGTGGTGCTTCTGTCAATATGGATTATGGTATATCAAGTCAAGGAGGAAGTGGGGCTTACCAATCTTCGCTTTTGAATGGGTACATAGAGAACTTTGGCTATGATAATGATGCCGCTTTGGTCATAAGAGATTACTGTTCTACAGAGGATTGGCATAATTTGCTGATTAGCGAGCTGAATGCTGGACGACCAGTCAATTACTCAGGATTCAGTATGAGGGATGGTGGACATTCATTTGTTATAGATGGGTATCGTAAAGGGGACAATTCTTATCCAGATTATCATCTGAATTGGGGATGGGACGGTTCTTGCGATGGGTATTATCAGATTGCGAATCTACATCCGCAAGAAGATGGCATTCCTGCGACGCAAAATCCTTTTTCACAGAGTCAGCAGATGACAGTCGGAGTAATGCCGGAAGATGGCGTGGATAATTCCACGCAGATGTTGATTTCCGCAAAACTGAATTGCAATCTATCAAAGGCGAGGATTGGGCAGACCATATCATTTAATGTATCGTCATTGTATAATTCGTCTTATAAGAAATTCTTAGGTACGATATCTGTTGCCTTGATGTCAGAAGATGGGGAATTGCACAGTATAGGAACGGGAAATGTATTTCAATTGTCATATTTGGACGGGACTGGTAGCATAAACTTCTCATGTCCGATTCCAAATGAATTGAATGTAGGAAAATATATAGCTTGCCTCGTATATAAACTATTCGACGAAACCAAATGGAAAAAAGTATATTCAAGCTCTTATCCTTCTATAGAGATAACCGTTGATGGCACCGAAGATTCTGACATTGATCTATGGAGCGAGATTGGCTGCTCTGAAATGGAACTGCTTCAAGATTCTGAGAAAAGTATTATTACGGCAAGATTGTATGAAGTGGTGAATCTTCAGCCAGAAGCCTTCATGGGGTCTTTGTGCTTTACATTTGCTGATGAAAACGGAGTACCATTGTTCTCGTTCGGAAGTAATTCTGAAATACCAGAATTGGGGTACTTTGATTATCTCACAGAGCCAATTCTATTGTCTGGCAATATAGAGAAGTATATCCCCGATGGCCGCTATCGTCTGTATGTATCAGCTAAAAGAGAAAAAAATATGCAAGAATCTTATGTCGTACATCATGAGTTGGCTTCTTGGGGAAATGACACAGCAGAAATGTACCTTCAAGTAAAAGTGAAAGATGGTGTAGCGTACATTGACAACAAGGAATACGAGATATTACCTACAAATATCCGTAATGTCCAGTTGCTTCAAGATGTCAATCCTTCATATTACTCTCTGGATGGTCGTAAAGTCAATATTTTGGAATCATCGCCTAAGGGTATATATATTATGCAGCAAAACGGAAAAATGAAGAAGGTATATCGTTGACCATCAGTTATTTATCCTAAAATCTGTGACTAAGCTCTTCAACGTACTTCTTGCGTGTACACGTTCCTCTCATTACTGAATTAGCAGATGATTAGAGGAGATTTAATTTGTACCTTTGCCATGTCATATCAGAGTTTTGCTTGTTTTCTTTTCGCAACACTAAGATAAGTGAAAATTCTGACATGACAAAATCCTGAGCTACTTTTTGTTGCTTAGGTACTTAAAAAGTTTATCTTTTAATAGTGTTGCGAAATTAAGGATATACAAACCATAAAGTACAACAACAATGAGAACATTTTACACACATCTGCAAACCACGATTCTTCTGGTTCTGTTTGTCTTTACCACAAATCTGGAGGCCAATGCGTCAGCAAAAGCAGGTGAAGCTTCGGTGTATGAAGGAAGTACAGTGACTATCAAATTGGCTGATGCCTATGAACGAACCCTAAGAAAATCCACAGGTGTCACCTACCAATGGTATTCCGAGAACAGCTCATATGCCACCGTAACAAGTTCCACACGCTATAATGCTACCGTTAAGGGTGTCAAGGCGACATCTTCCTGCAAAGTGTATTTCAAATGTAGCTATTTCATTGACGGTTTTTACCGTACTATGGACTTTTATTATACCATCACTGTGAAATCGACAAGTGTCAGCGTTACAAGTGTATCACTTGACAGATCGTCCATAAGCATGAAAGAAGGTTCTACAGAATGGCTGACTGCATCTGTTTATCCGACAAACGCAACTAACAAGAATCTAACATGGTCGAGTAGCAATACCTCTGTGGCTTCAGTAAGCAGTTACGGACAAGTATCGGCAAAATCAGCAGGAACAGCTACCATTACCTGTCGTGCGGCAGATGGCAGTGGGAAATATGCAACTTGCAGGGTTTCTGTAAAATCTGCAACTGTATATGTGTCAAGTATTTCATTGAACAATACATCTGTTTCTCTGAATGTAGGAAGAACATCCCAACTCAGTGTAAGCGTATATCCAACTACTGCTACCAATAGGAGTGTGAGCTGGACTTCTGATGACACATCTGTGGCCACAGTTTCATCCAACGGACTTGTCACAGCAAAATCTGCAGGAACTGCAGTCATAACATGTAAGGCCAAGGACGGTAGCGGGAAGAAAGCTACTTGTACAATAATTGTGAAGGAGCCTGTAAAACCAGCGTTCATCACCCTTAGCAAGACAAAAGCGACGCTTGCTGAAGGCGAGAGCCTGCAACTTACTGCAACAGTAACTCCATCAGATGCCGATGATAAAACAGTAACATGGATGAGTGACAATACGTCTGTTGCCACAGTTACAGCCAATGGTCTTGTAACCGCAAAAGGTGTCGGCACAGCCAATGTCATTGTCACGACCTCCAATAATCTTGCTGCGGTATGTACGATAACCGTTGAGAATAAGAATGTCGGTGAACCAACTATGTGGTCTGGACATTATAGGGTATCATCAAGCCATTTGGAGAATAATCCGACAAAGGAATACCAAGACAATTTCGAGATGATCATAGAAGAGAAAAACGGCACTTGCTACATTACATCCATGCTCGGTGAAGACCTGACCAGATACAACAATGGAGGGTTTAAACTGAATGACAACGGTAACGGAACTGCCACTATTGACATATCTTACTACAACATACTGAAATATACGGATAACGATAGTCCGTTGTATGCTTTATATGTATTCGACGAGGTGGCAGATGACTTGTCTGACTCATGGACACTGAAAATGAATGAAGACGGTTCTATAACATTGGGAGACTTTTGTGTAGCAGCATTCACATGGGTAGAAAATGAAGAGAAGTGGAAGAATGGGCATTTGGAGGCGTTGTATTATAGAATGACAGCAACAATAGAAAACATAACCAGTATATCAAATATGACTGTGGAAATACCAGACATCCACATTGCCAATGGAACAATTATGTTGGATGGTACAGTGGACATCACGGTGTACAAAGATAATGGTATGGTAGTATTCTCTGGGGCAACAAGCCGTGTTGAGAATCTTCCCAAAGGAATGTATATTGTCAGGATTGGCAACCAAAGCAAGAAAATTTTGATAAAATAGCAACCTTTTAACGGTTGTTAAGACTTTTTGTAACTACTCAGGTAGGTTTGCCGTACTCATATTATGACGAAACGATAGCAGCTT
>OQVQ01000552.1_pt1 | contig 17352 bp, 16 predicted proteins | sample 1691491 | NCBI WGS metagenome assembly OQVQ01 (sample SAMN03418252, study PRJEB22391) | human gut metagenome | biome: human-gut; feature: organic feature; material: feces | host: Homo sapiens | place: Tanzania | collected 2013-01
GATTTGATCCTGACTGCACAGTGCATGATTTCCGATCCAAGCAATATTCGCACTATCGCTTCCTATTTAAAAGGAAGCGGGAAAGTCGCCTTCGCCAACAGGCCGGGCGGCTTTTATTTTGCCCGAATCGTGAATCAGATTCCCTTCGAGAAGATCCTACGAGGCAATCCCCATCGCAGCTTCGCAGTGAACTTCCGCTGCAAGCCCTTCTGGCATCAGGAGAATGTGCCGGAAATCACCGTAACGACCTCCGGCACGTTCATCACCAACCCCGGCAGCGTCTATTCTGAGCCGGTCATTACGGTATATGGTTCCGGCGAAATCTCGCTAATGGTCGGTATGACCATTGTGGAGCTGGACGGCATCACGGACAGCATTACGCTGGATACCCCGCTCATGGAAGCCTATAAGGACACAACCAGCATGAACGGATGCATGAGCGGGGACTTTCCAACGCTGCTGCCCGGCTCAAATGCCATTAACTGGACGGGCAACGTGACGAAGGTCGTCATTCAGCCGAATTGGAGGTATCTGTAATTGCTTCTGCTTGCTGATTTTACTTCAGTGTGTTATAATCTGATCGATAAATCGGAATTTACCTCTATTCAGACATACAAACTGTTGACAATAAAGCTCCTATATAGTATATTTTTAATAAACTACTATATAGAGGCTTTTGCATGAAAATGAATGGAGGATTTCTTGTTACCAAAATAAAACAGCTTGGAGACCGGATTTTCGAGAAGATTCTCAGTGAAAAGAATATTGATGCGTTTAATGGAGCACAGGGACGTATTCTTTATGTGCTGTGGCAGGAGGATGGTATCTCAATCAGGTCACTCTCGACTAAATGCGGATTAGCGATAACATCTCTTACTACGATGCTGGAAAGAATGGAAAATCAAGGGCTGATAAGCCGTGTTCAGTCTGAAACGGACAAAAGGAAAACACTCCTGTTTCTGACTGAGAAAGCACATGCCTTAAAGGGCGAGTACGATTCTGTATCTGATGAGATGGGCAGTATTTACTACAAAGGTTTTTTAGAGGAAGAAATTACCTGGTTTGAGGAATGCCTCGACCGCATCAGAAAGAATCTTGAGGAGTGGCAGAAGTCATGAGTATTTGTATCAAAGATCAGATTCAGAACATGAATATCGTCATTGGCTGCACAGTGGGGTGTACATATTGCTATGCCCGCAACAACGTGAAACGCTGGCATATGATTGATGACTTCGCTGATCCTGAATTCTTTCTGGGTAAGCTCAAGATGATGGAAAAGAAACGTCCGCAGAACTTTCTTCTTACCGGGATGAGCGATCTCTCCGGATGGAAGCCGGAATGGAGAGACGAGGTATTTGCAAAGATCCGTGAAAATCCACAGCATCAGTTCCTGTTCCTTACCAAGCGACCTGATTTGCTAGATTTTGATACCGATCTGGAAAACGCATGGTTTGGCGTTACAGTGACGAGGAAAGCAGAACTGTGGCGTATCGACGCCCTTCGGAAAAACGTCAGAGCAAAACATTACCATGTTACCTTTGAGCCGTTATTCGATGATCCCGGCACAGTTGACCTTTCCGGAATCAACTGGATCGTTGTCGGCACCATGACAGGAACTCAGAGCAGGAAGATTCATACGGAGCCGGGATGGGCATGGTCTCTGACGGAACAGGCACATAAGCTCGGCATTCCGGTGTTTATGAAGGAAGACCTTGTCCCTATCATAGGGGATGAAAATATGATTCAGGAAATGCCGGAGGAATTCAATAAAGTATTAGAGGTACAGAGATCATGGAAGAAGTAATAAATGGAATCCTCATTCGTGAGGTGGAAACAAAGAACATCATGACCAAGTCCAGTCTGCCGGTAGGCGGTTACTCGGTCAATCCCTATGTGGGCTGTACACATGCCTGCAAGTATTGCTATGCTTCTTTTATGAAGCGCTTTACCGGACACACGGAAGAATGGGGCACATTCCTTGATGTGAAGCATTGGCCCAAAATTAAAAATCCGAAGAAATATGCCGGACAGCGGGTGGTTATTGGTTCTGTGACGGATGGCTACAATCCACAGGAGGAGCAATTCAGGAATACCAGAAAACTTCTGGAGCAGCTGATCGGCAGTGACGCTGATATTCTGATCTGCACAAAGTCTGATCTTGTGGTACGGGATATTGATCTGCTGAAGAAGCTTGGACGTGTAACCGTTTCATGGTCGATCAACACACTAGATGAAAATTTCAAGAATGATATGGACACTGCTTCGAGCATTGAGCGCCGTATCTCTGCTATGAAGCAGGTATATGAAGCAGGTATCCGTACAGTCTGTTTCGTATCCCCGATATTCCCCGGTATCACGGATTTTGAAGCAATCTTTGAGAGGGTAAAGGATCAGTGCGATCTGTTCTGGCTCGAAAATCTCAATCTTCGAGGCGGTTTCAAAAAGACAATTATGGATTATATCGCCGGAAAATATCCTGATCTTGTACCACTTTACGACGAGATCTATAACAAGCATAACCGCAGCTACTTTGAAGCACTTGAAGTAAAAGCTGAGAAAATGGCTAAGAAGTATGATTGTGCCTTTGTGAATAATGAAATGCCTTATGGCAGAGTCCCGCAGGGGCATCCGGTGATCGTAGATTATTTCTATCATGAGGAAATCCGTGGGACAGAGAATACCGGAAAAAGAAATCGCTAACTTCTTGTTTGTTGATGCAGAGCAGAGGCGGTAACTATTGATAAGTTCCCGCAAACCGATGAGGTAAAAAAGAGAGCAGTTCAGACGTCTCAACGCACGTGGAGACAGTCGCATTGATAACTAGACAATAACTGTGTCACTGCGTTCAGGCCATGCAACAGAGCATTGTCCTTCACTTGTTCCTTGTTCTATTGATTAGGGTGCATGGAACCGCATCCGAACGCCTAGACGTTCAATTTGAGCCAATGATCTAGGATACAGTGAGGATGTCATTGAGAATTCGGAAATGGCATAATAGAATTGTACTATCGTATAATTGATGTCTAAACTTGACGGAGTGAATGCTATGAACGGAAACAATATAGACGATAATCAGTCCGATATGATTATCTATACAACAGAAGATGGATTGGCAAAAATTGAAACAACCTTTGATGGGGATACGGTTTGGCTATCCATTGACCAAATGGCGGAGTTGTTTCAGCGCGATAGAAGTGTGATTGGAAAACACGTGCGAAACATTTTCAAAGAAGGAGAGCTTCGAAAGGAAGCAGTATGGGCAAAATTTGCCCATACTGCCACCGACGGAAAGGTCTATGATGTCGATTATTTCAATCTTGATGTTATCATTTCAGTCGGCTATCGCGTGAAGTCTCAGCGCGGCGTACAGTTCCGAATTTGGGCAACGGAAATTCTAAAGGGGTATATGCGAAAAGGTTTTGCATTGGATGATGAACGCCTGAAAAACCTAGGAGGTGGAGGGTACTTCAAGGAATTGTTGGAGCGCATTCGCGATATCCGTGCTTCCGAGAAGGTGTTTTACCGTCAAGTGCTTGAAATCTACGCTACAAGCATTGACTATGACCCAAAGGCTGACATCTCTGTTCGGTTTTTCAAAAAAGTCCAGAACAAAATTCATTATGCCATTCATGGACAAACGGCTGCGGAGATTGTTTATACACGTGCCGATGCGGAGAAAGAGTTTATGGGCTTGACCACCTTTGCGGGCAGTCAGCCCACGCTGAAAGAGGCGGTAGTTGCCAAGAACTATCTTAACGAGAAAGAGCTTCGTGCTATGGGGCAGCTTGTGTCCGGCTATCTGGATTTTGCGGAACGCCAGGCGGAGAGGGAGCATGAAATGACCATGCAGGACTGGTCGGAGCATCTTGATCGGATCCTAACTATGAGTGGTGAGCAACTGCTGGTTGACAATGGGAGTGTCAGCCATAAGCAGGCAATCGACAAGGCAACGGGAGAGTACAGAAAATACAAAGCCCGAACTCTCAGCGAAGTTGAGCGCGATTATCTGAATTCCATCAAGTTGCTGGAGCAGAAAACAGACGAAAGCCATAGTGGCCCAGAGAGATAGCAAAGAAAAGATAGAATTGGTCTTTCATGTTTTTTTATTTGTTCAGAGCTGTCAACCTCCAATCTTCAGAATTCTGCAAGAACACCAGCGCCATGTTTCAATGATGGTTCCCGATGCACGGCCACCCCTTCCTCAACATGAGGATTGATTCGGGAGTGGATGGACTATAGACTTGACCTTGCAGTCGGTGCTGCAAAGCCAAGATGGCCATCACGTCAGCAGTTCGGGAAAATCGCTGGAGTCGATGGCCGTCATCCTGTAGGAGCGGAGCTTTCTCTTCAGATATGAGAAATCCCCGAGTCCGTTGTAGAGATCCCCCTTCTTCAGAAGGGTCCAGCCGATGGTCAGCATATTGAGACGGTAGTCGTTTTACGTGACAAAAGGGTAGATGGTCAGGTCGACGTTGATCTGGATTTAGAGAAAATAAACAACTCATAAAAAATCTTTTACAGATGGTCTCTGTTTTAAACTGCCGAATAATTCTCTTATAAACTACCGAACATTTTTTCTTCAAAGTACCGAATTTGATTGACGAAAAGCTCTAGCTGTAATATCTTTATATTGAGGAGAGATTGATATGAAGAAATACCTGCCAAGAATTGTCGATGAGATTCTTTCTTTCAAATTGCGAAGCAAAGGAGCTGTTTGGGTCAGAGGTCCCAAGTGGTGCGGAAAATCCACAACGGCTGAAAAATTTGCCAAGACATGCATATACATGCAGGATGAAGATACACGAGAGCAGAATATAGCACTAGCAAGACTCAGTCCTTCAAAGTTTCTTCAAGGGGAAGCCCCCATGTTGATTGATGAATGGCAGGTCATTCCTTTCATATGGAATCAAATTAGAAGAGAAGTCGATAAACGAGATGAATTCGGGCAATTTATTCTCACTGGTTCCCGGCTGCCTAGAGAAGAGGATGAAATTGAATCAGACCAGCATTCAGGAACCGGAAGGATCACAAATCTTGTCATGCGACCAATGTCCCTGTTTGAATCAGGAGAAAGCAATGGAAAGTTTTCCATTGGGAAGCTTTTCAAAGGATACAATCCGGAATCTTGCAGATGTGAAGTCACTCTGGATGACTATGCTTTTCTTACAGCTAGGGGCGGATGGCCCAAAGCTGTCGGTTGTGCCCGTGATGTCGCCTTGCAGCAGGCCATGGATTATTACGATGGCATTGTAAATTCTGACATTGCTGAAGCGGATAATGTTTCGAAAAAACCTGACAGGGTTAAGCTCCTGATGCGTTCCTACGCAAGAAACTGCTCAACTCAAGCCAACAATTCCACAATCAAAGCCGATATGCTTTCCAATGACAGCAGCAAACTTGATGAAGACACAATCCATTCATATATCCGAGCCTTGAAGAAGCTTTTTGTTATAGAAGAGTCTGAGGCTTGGAATCCGAATCATAGGTCAAAGACGGCAATTAGGACAATGAATACAAGATACTTCGTGGATCCCTCCATCGGCTGTACGTCTCTAGGGCTTGGTCCGGACGGATTGATTAAAGATATAAAAACATTCGGTTTCCTGTTTGAGAATCTGTGCATAAGGGATTTGCGTATTTATGCGGATTCCGTGGGAGGGGAGGTGAAACACTTCCGCAATTCGGCGGGTCTTGAAGTGGATGCTGTAATTGTTCTTAGAGATGGCTCTTGGGCAGGAATCGAGATAAAACTCGGGAGTCAGAGCCTCATTGATGAGGGTGCAAGGAACCTGCGTAAACTAGCTGATGATGTTGGCGATGGATTGCCAAAGCCATCGTTTCTCATGGTGCTTACTGCAACACAGACAGCATATTTTAGGGACGATGGTGTCTGGGTTGTCCCTTTGGGTTGTTTAAGGGATTAAAGACAATGACCAGTTATATTGCAGAAATGAGAAAACTCGTCGGACACAGGGCAATCATGCAATGTGCCGCCAGCATCATTTGTGTTGATGAACATAATCGCATTCTAATGGGGAAACGTTCAGACAATCACAAATGGGGATACTCCGGAGGAGCAGTCGAGATAGATGAAAAGGTCGAGGAGTGCGCCAGGAGGGAACTGTATGAGGAGATGGGTCTGGTTGCAGACGAGCTTGAGTTCTTCTGCGTCAATTCTGGTCCGGAAGCTCTTTATGTCTATCCGAACGGAGATGAGGTCTCCAATTTTGAAATAGTTTACACTTGCCGCAAATGGCATGGTGAGATTAAATCAAACGATGGCGAGATGGAGGAATTGAGATTCTTTTCTAAGTATGAGATTGATGTTTCTGAAGTATCTCCTCCGATACGTCAGATTGTGGTTGAATTCTTTGCAAGAGATAATCTGTAAAGGATAAACAACCGACAATCATGTCGAAACGGTCGCATTGATAACTAGACAATAACTGTGTCACTGCGTTCAGGCCATGCAACATAGTATTGTCCTTCACTTGTTCCTTGTTCTTGTCTGTTCTCAATGCTCCTTACAGTCGCTATGGAAATTGAAAAACTGATTGATGCCTATACTCAATGATTGCGGAAAGAAATAACTGTTGAAGATGTTGGACAATATTATGAAATTACAACTCCCTTTCTTGATAACTCAAATGACTACATTCAGTTCTATGTAAAGCTGGATGGGGATGCTGTGTTTTTTACTGACGATGGTTACTCTTTGTACAATTTGAATATGTCATCATTGAGTTCTTCACAAAAAACAGCCCTTAAACTGTAATGTTTCCTATTAGGTATCATCAGTTCACATTTTCATTGACAAAACCCTGGGTGAAAAAAAGCTTGCGGATTGGAGAAAGCTGTGATACCTTTGGATTGTAGGTTGTATGACAACATACAATATGCGGTTTTGAAAGGAGGAACAAACGGCGGACTGTTTATTTGTTTGGTAAAACAGTATACTTGTTTTGAGTGGAAGCATTGTTGGAGTGCGTTATGCCTGTTTTTGAGAACCAATATATAGATAGAGAGCGAGTATCTGAAAAAGTCGTTGATTTGTTGAAGAAGTACATCATCGAGAACAAGTTGAAATCTGGTGATAGGCTTCCAACCGAAATGGAGCTTTCTAAAGGGCTCCGTGTCAGCAGAACGGCGATAAGGGAAGCAATAAAGGTTCTTGAAAGTTCAGGTCTGATAGAGACGATTCAAGGAAAGGGCAGGTTCCTTAGGGAATTCAACTATGACCAGTTGTTTGATAGTCTGTTCTACAACCTGAATGTGAGTTTGACCGACTATTGGAAGGTCGCGCAAATAAGAAGCGGTCTTGAACGTTATTTTATGCCGCTTACGGTTCCCAATCTCACTCCACAGGATTTCAACGACCTTGAATCCATATACGATGAACTCAAACGGCAGGTTGCAGACGATGAGCCATACGATGAAATTGTCAGAACCCATGCCGCTTTCCATAAACGGATATACCGTAGCCTGAACAATGATCTTTTGGAGAAGCTCATTTCTATGTTTTCCGTGTTCCAGCAGTTGTTTGAAAAGGAAGAGGAGCTGGAGACGTTTCTACAGAAGCATAGAGACCTGTTGGATTGCCTTGAGACGAAGGATGTTGAAATCGTCATAAAGGACCTGGATGAGCATTTCATCGCTCCAAGCAGTCATTGAACCTGTTCCTTTCTTCATAATTGTCCTTCATCGTTTAAAACCGTGTTAGTCACGGAGGAGGCAATATGAAAAAAATCATCTCAATTCTAATGGTGGCATTGATTGCAGTTTCTTGTATCTTTGCACAGGGTTCTACTGACGCAGCGCCAGCAGAAGGAGGAATAAAAGGGAGAACCATACGTTTCTCAACGACCTCTTCTGAAGGCACAACGCTCGTTGATGCAATGCATATGTTCGCAGACAAAGTTGCCGAGCTTTCAAACGGAAAGATCAAAGTGGAGATCTATCCAAGTTCACAGCTTGGTGATGGCCCGCAGGCTCTCCAAAACTGTCAGCTTGGTGTCCAGGAAATGACGATGACCCAGCCTTCATACCTTGCATCCAATGGAGCCAAGGAGTTCACAGCTGTCTGTCTTCCTTATGTCTTCAGGAATTTGGAACACCAGGACGCTGTCATCCATGGTCTGGTTGGAGAAGAATTGCTTGCTACGGCGCAGCCAAGCGGCACAAGGCTTGTCGGTGTGGGTTTCTGGTCGGAAGGAGCAAGAAATTTCTTTACGAAGACCCCTGTGAAGTCATTCGAAGACATGAAAGGTCTTAAGATTCGCTGTATGCAGAACGCCGTAGACACGATGATGGTCAAGGCTCTTGGGGCAAGTCCGACTCCAATCGCTTTCAGCGAACTCTACTCTGCTATCCAGACTGGTGTCGTTGATGGAGGGGAGAACCCTCTCGATGGCATCTATTCTAGCAAGTTCTACGAAGTCTGCAAGCATGTCACAATTGATGAGCATTCTAACATTCCAACGGTGATCGTCTTCTCGGAAGTCATTTGGAACCAAATGTCCACTGAAGAGAGGCAGATTGTTCTGGATGCTTGGAAATCCGTTGCAGCAACGAACCTCAAGCTTGTTCAGGAAGGAGAGGCGAAGTACAGGAAAGCTCTTCAGGAAGCAGGATGCTCAATCTATGAGCTTTCAGACAAGGCTAAATGGCAGGATGCCATGGAACCAATCTACAAGGAGTTTGGCTCTGATTGCCAAGCCTTCCTTCAGAAAATCAAGAATGTAAAGTAATTCTGAGTCTGAAACCTACCAAATGATGCAGGGAGACCTGCATCGTTGGGAATTTGGAGTTTAGAAATGACCAATAGTTTCTATAAGAAATATTGTGCTGTGACGAAGGTCGTCAATGAGGTTCTGGCAGCTTGCTGCGTGTTCTCTCTTGCTGTCGAACTCTTCGCTGTCATGGTTCTTGTTGTTGGAAGGTATGTGTTCAGTAATGTCCCAATTTGGGCAGACCAGCTGAGCATGATGGCCTTGGCGTGGATGTCAATACTGTCGATCGGCCTTGGTCTTTATGATGGAAGCCATATGAGAGTTGAGGCGTTGGATAGGGTATTCCCATCAAAGTTCGTCACTTTCTTGAAATACGCTTCCAATGTGATGATAATAATTTTTTCTGTTCTTATGGTTAAATATGGCTTTGTCCTTGTAGACCTTACCAAGAACGTTCTTCTTTCAGGTTTCCAAGTGCCAACCGCACTAATGTACCTACCTCTGATCTTTTGTGGTATCAGCAGCATCTACATCAGTATCTTCTGCATGGTTCGTAGATACAAGGAGGGAATCCTATGACAACAAACGCTATTGCAACCTTGATTTTGGTTGGCAGCTTCATTTTGTTCATGGTCTTTCGTCTTGAAATCTGTTATGCGATGGGGATGTCAACCGTGCTGGCCCTGTTGTATCTCAAGGTTCCTCTAAGTATAGTTTTCCAGGGACTTGTCAATGGCTCTGCGGACTTCACGCTTTTGGCTATTCCTTTTTTCGTGTTCATGGGAGATCTCATGTGTGCGGGGAAGATAACGGATAGGATAATGGACTTGGCGCAGGAGTTGGTCGGATGGATGAGAGGGGGACTTGCAATGGTCAACTGCGTGGCCTCCCTCTTGTTCGGAGGCATATCGGGTTCTCCTGTAGCGGACACCGCATCGCTGGGTCCAATAGAGTGCGATCTCATGGGAAAGGGAGGATACCCAGCCGATTGGTCTTGGAGCCTTACAATGGCGACCTCGATTCAGGGTATGCTCATCCCTCCAAGCCATAACATGGTGATATACGCAGTGGCCGCCGGAAGCGTCTCCATCGGAGCCCTTCTTATGGCTGGAGTCCTTCCTGGAGTGGTGCTTTGCATAGTGATGTGCATCTATTCCTACACATACGCGAAGAAGAAAAATATCCCAGTGACTGGAAGATTCTCTGCCAAAGGATTGGGTAGGGCGATAATCACGGCATTCTTCCCAATGCTTACCGTTGTGATTGTGGTAGGAGGAGTCGTGGGAGGAATCATGACCGCTACGGAGTCTGCGTGTTTTGCGGTTCTCTATGCGCTTGTCCTCACTCTTTTCATTCTTAGGACGATTCCTCTTCGCAAACTATACTCCGTTGCAAGGAAAACATGCTGTACCATGGCTTCGATTATGGTCCTCATGGGGGTTTCAAGTGGTTTCGGTTGGGTCGTCGCATATTTGGGAATCCCCAAAATGGTCTCAACCTTCATGCTTTCCGTTACGAACAACAGGTTCGTTCTTCTTCTCATTACCAACGTTCTGCTTCTGTTCCTTGGATGTTTCATGAGCATGGGTTCCATTCTGCTGATAATGACACCCATCCTCCTTCCCATCCTCAAGAGCGTTGGAGTTGATCCTGTACAGTTTGGAGTCATCATGATTATGAACTGCGGAGTGGGCCTCTGCACACCTCCTGTAGGAGGAGTCCTATTCGTTGGAAGTGGTATATCTGGAATAAAGCTGGAGAAACTGTCTAAGACGATGCTTCCGTTCTACGGCTTCATGGTGATTGCCCTCCTACTTATGACCTATATTCCGCAGTTGAGCCTTTGGTTGCCTTCTGTTCTTATTCATTGATTAGAGGTGTATGGAATGAAAGATTCTTTGAAAAGCTATTGGAAAACCGTATCCGAATTGGTCGATGAGATAGCCTGCGAGAAACACAATGAAGAGGCGTTCTCCAAAGCGGCTGAGCTTATTGCAGACAGACTGTCCAAGGATGAACTTGTATATCTGGTAGGCCCTGGTGGTCATTCGAACATGACGACAGAGGAGACTCTCTGTCGGGCGGGTCTTCCCGTACAGCTAAGCCCCATGATTGACTGCACGAATCTTATCTTTGGGACTACTAAGACAAGGTTCCTGCAAAGGTCTGGCAACTATGCGAAGGGGCTTCTTGAGCAGTATTACATAAAGGGAGGGGATGTCCTGATAGTCGTGAATTCTTATGGAATAAACTACCTTTGTGTCGATCTTGCGCTTGAAGCAAGAAAGCTTGGTGCGAAAGTCATCGCAATCACATCGACGAAGCACTGTTCACAGATTGAAGAGGACCATCCTGCAAGACATCCTTCCGGACAGAATCTAAAGGATGTGGTGGATGTGTATCTTGATTCCAAAATGCCGTTTGGAGATGTTACGACCGAGGTTTCGGGTGTGGATCAGCTTCTTGGTCCTGTGTCCACAATCGGAAACGTATTCACAATGAACATGCTTATGATGGAAGCTGTGGAAAGACTGGTTGAGAAAGGCGTTCCCCCAAAAATCTGGAGAAGCATAAATCTGCCGGGTGGGGATGAATACAACAAGACTTATTTCCATGACTACGGCGACAGAATAAAATATCTTCTGTGAGGTGCAGAGAATGTATTCCATAAGAAAATACAGGGCGGAAGACTTTCATCCCGTGCTTGATTTCTACAACAAGTACGGAACCGTTCGGCATGTGACGGAACGGATGTGGAAAAGGCTGGTTCTTCTTGATTCGAACTTTGACCCTTCGTTGTTCGCAGTTGCGGAGGATGACGATGGAAGTATTTTAGGACTCATATACCTCATACGCAGATTGGTTCCCATAGATTCTGGAGCGACTACGGAGGACGATAGGCTTTGGATAAACGCCTTTGCCGTGAAACCGGAACACCTAGATACAATCGGCCTAGAACTTCTTGCTTATGCTGACAGCACCGCCGCCGCATACGACAGAACATCCTTGATTATGAGCGACTATACTCCAAACTATTTCAGCCAAGGGGTCGATGTTGTTCATTTCCCCCAGTACGTTTCGTTGTTTGAAAGATGCGGCTTTGAGGTTGTGGAGGACAGCAACTCCATGGAACTTTCCCTGATAGGCTATTCTTTCAGCAAGGAGAGCCTTGAATACAAGACCCTTCTTGCAAAGGAGGGGGTAGAGTTTAGCGTTCTGAGCGAAGAAGACATCCTCAGAACCTTCGATTACATCAGGGAGCATCATAGGCCGGGCTGGGCACATCGGCTTAGAAAGCTTCTGTTGGACAATGATGATTTGGGTAGGGTTCACATCGTTAAACACGAAGGAAAGGTGATTGGATTCAGTATGTATGGCGATGTTGATACGGACATCCAAAGATTTGGTCCTTTTGGTGTAAGCTCTGAATATCGTGGAAAGAAGATTGGAAGGGTTCTTCTTGAAGAAACACTGCATGATATGCAGAAAGCAGGCTTGGAATATGTGTGGCTTCAGCATGCAGATGGAAAAGTGGCCCCCATACTGTACAGAAGCATTGGATTTAAGGAGACAGGGGAATACTATACCCTCAAAAAGAGCTATGGGAATAATAAATGAATTTGAGACGAATCTGGAAACGATTCTAAGAGAGATCGCTGGCGAAGAACCCAGCATGAGGAAGGCTGCAATGGTGATTGCCGATGCATATGCCAACGGCAGGATGGTTCATGTAATAGGGCCGGGAGGACACTCCAACATCGCAGTTGAGGAAATACTATGGAGGGCTGGAGGCTTGGCCTTTTGGGATGCAATCCTCGACCCTGGTACGAATCTGATACATGGCGCCAAGCGTTCAAACATAGTGGAAAGGACTCCAGGATATGCGAACGCTGTCCTAGATGCGTACCACGTAGGCAGAAAACCCGGTGAAGTTATGGTCATTGTCAATGCCTATGGCATCAACTCCATGACCATCGATACGGTTGAGGAATGCAGAAGAAGAGATGTCACTACAATCGCCGTTACATCCGACTCTTTTGCTAAGATCGTTCCAAAGGGGGCGAAGTCAAGGCATCCCAGCGGAAAGAACCTGTACGAGATCGCCGACATATACATTAACAACCACCTTCCTCTGGGTGATTCCATCATCTCCATAGAAGGATTCTCTCAGAGTGTTGGTTCCTCATCCACGTTCTGCAACTGTTTTGTAATGAACTGTCTTACTGCTTTGATTGTGGAGGAACTTCTTTCCCGCAACATTGAACCTCCGATTTTCCTCAGTGCCAACATGCCTGGTGGCGACGAACACAACAAGGCTCTGGAGGAGAAGTATGCCCCTCTTGTGAAGCATCTCATTTGATTTAGGTGGTATTGAAGATGAAACTTAAGGATTATATGGTGGGCAATCTTTCCGTTCGTGTTTTCGAAACAAGGCAGGAAGTGGGGAAATGCGCCGGAGACGAAGCGGCGCAGGCTATAAGGAAAGCCATTGACGAAAAAGGCTATGCGAACGTCATGTTCGCAGCAGCTCCATCCCAGAACGAGACCCTTGAGTCCCTATGCGGCCATATTGAAATAGATTGGTTCAAGGTCAATGCATTCCACATGGATGAATATGTTGGACTGGATCCAACGCATCCTGCCGGCTTCAGGGTGTTCCTCAAACGAGCTATTTTCGACAGGTTCCCGTTCAGAAGTGTGAATCTCATAAACGGAAACGCACAGAATGTGGATGAAGTTATCGAAGGATACACAAGATTGCTTGAGGAGAATCCCCTAGATGTCTGTCTTTGCGGAATAGGCGAGAACGGACACATAGCATTCAACGACCCTTCTGTAGCCGATTTTAACGACAAGGCATACATAAAGGTCGTGGAGCTTGATCAAAAGTGCAGAATGCAACAGATCCATGATGGCTGTTTCGACGCAATGGATCAAGTCCCAACCCATGCCTTCTCCGTCACAATCCCTGGAATGTGCAGCGCCTCTACCATGATATGCTCGGTTCCTGCGAAGACCAAGGCGGAGGCCGTCAGAGCAATGACGACCGGGAAAATCACAACCGCATGTCCTGCAACGATTCTCAGAAGGCACAAGGATGCCAGACTCTACTGCGACAAGGACAGTGCAAGCCTCCTGGTCTGAACCTCTCTGTTTCTGTGAACTGTTTTGGCAGAATCACAGACGTTTGGAATTCCACAATTTGGCTTTTTAACCATCAAGATGCTCAGTCACCAGCGTTACCGCTCATGAACCTCAGATCTTTCCAACAACGATGCCTGCCTTCCTTTTGTCCATAAATGACCCGTTTCAAGTGCTTTATGACACAGAAATGTCCATGACGAAGTAAATCGGAGGTTTGTATGCAACTTCATGCCGCTTGTCCTTTACTTCTCTCCTATAAGGGAGGACTCCCTCCCAGCGGAGGTTCACCCCCAGAAAAACTGAGAAGAAGGGAAGATTCTTTTTGTCCAGTAGATTGATTTTTCGTCCAAAATTGAGCGTAATTGGACGAAAAGGGGCTTGCAGGACAAAATGAGTTCAGAAGGGATCGTTTGATTATAGATGGTTCTATGACAAAACTTGGGATTTAGATGTTTTGAACCTTGTTGCGAAGATTCACGAGGGCAAAGGACGACAGGACTTGTTCATCAGGCAAAAGCCTGTTGAATTGGACTGTCTTGTTGAGATTGCCAAAATACAGAGAACATAGGCATCAAACAAAATTGAAGGCATTGTTACGACAAGCACCAGAATAAAACAGCTCTTTGAGGAGAAAACCACTCCAAGGAACAGGGATGATGAGATTATGGGTTACAGGGATGTCTTGAACACGATCCACGAGAGTAGTGAGTACATCCCTATTCGGCCTTCATATATACTTCAGCTTCACCGTGATCTTTTAAAGAGGGCAGGATTCTCCCATGGTGGGCGTTTTAAGAATGATCAAACTCTATCAACGAGACGAAACCTGATGGAGCGATGGTCACAAGGTTTACGCCGGTTGCGCCTTATGATACATCGGATGCGGTGGAGAATCTGTGCAATGCCTATGAACAGGCCATTGCAAAAGAAAAGATAGATTCTTTGATACTGCTTTTTCTGTACAAGAATGGATACATGGTGGGGAAATACATAAGTATTGAGAAGCAGATAGAGAAAACGAAGGATTGTTACTACGATGCGCTCGAGGAATCCGATGCCGGATGGCATGAAGAAGAAAATGATCCGACTCCATTTCTCAGGTATATGTTGCAGGCGGTTCTTGCCTGTTATGCAGAATTCGAAGAGCGTGTCGGATTGATGACTGAAAGTTGTTATTAGAGAAGGTTCGGACAGGAGCACGTTTTATATCCGTGCGGACAGCAAATAGTTTGCCGTTTCCTCTCTTTTGAAATTGAGTTCTGCCAGCAGGGATTGATGTGCACTTCATTCTGCAGAAATACATAGGGGAACTTCTATCAACGAGAGACTTCTTGTTTGGTTGTGAGCTTGGGGATTTTATAGGTTGCAAATAAGGCGATTTGTGTTATGTGCTTCAAATAATCTATTTGGAGCGAAAGAGATGGAATATTTTAGCAGATATATTGAAAAACAGATAAAAGAAGCCTTGGAAATATCTGGCGGCGTGTTGGTTGCAGGCCCAAAATTCTGTGGAAAAACCACCACATGCAAAAGATTTGCCTCTTCTTCATATTCCCTTGATACGAAAGAGAAGATCCAGCTTGTTCAAAGTAGTCCCTCGTCTATTCTGCAGGGGCGCTATCCAAGATTGATTGATGAATGGCAGAGTGTTCCGGATCTTTGGAACTGCGCAAGAACGCAGATAGACTCAAGTGAGGAAAAGTTTGGACTTTTTATATTCACTGGAAGTTCAACTCCCGCTGACAGAGACGAAATATTCCATTCGGGGGCGGGTAGATTTGTAACGCTTCGTATGAATCCTATGAGTCTTTATGAATCAGGAGAATCATCAGGAAAAGTATCGCTTTCAGGAATGTTTGATAAGCCACGGAAAAACATTTTTTGCACCAATGATGACTACTTTCTGCAGGACACGGCATTCTATCTCTGCAGAGGAGGTTGGCCGCTGTCAGTATTGGGAGGTCGAGATAAGGCATTGAGAATAACGGCTGCTTACTATTCTACGCTCTTTGAATTTGAAAACAGCAGGAATGCGAAATTCAGAAATAAGAAGAAGGATATATTTCCCATGATTCTGAAGAGTTATGCCCGTAACATCTCTACTGAAGCAAGGAGAAAAGTACTACTTGACGATGTAAACACCCATGATGACAGAAATTTTAATGAGGATACTTTTGAAGAGTATGTTGAAGCTCTTCGTGACCTTTTCATAATAAGGGATATGGAAGCATGGAATCCCAACTTCAGGAGCAAGACGATTGTGATAACATCTCCCACCCGGCACTTCGTTGATACATCAATTGCTGCTGGGGCACTGAATATATCTCCGAGTGATCTCATGAACGACCCAAGGACGTTTGGAATGTTTTTTGAGGATTTTGCCGTCAATCAGCTCAGGATTTACACCGAGTCGTTGGGTGGAGAAATACGTCATTACAGAGACAGCAAAGGTTTGGAATGTGATGCTGTTGTACATTTGCAAGATGGCAGGTATGCGCTTGTGGAGGTGAAACTTGGTGGCGAAAATCTGATTAGAGATGGCATTTCAACTCTATCCTCCTTGAGAAACAAAATTAAAGCCGACAAACTTCCAGAGCCTGCATTTGCAATGATTATTACGGCATGTGGAAATGCTTACACAACTGATACTGGAATACATATAGTTCCAATTAATCTGCTGAAATACTGATGACAAATCTCGATTCATTTATGGATTGGCGGCTAAGAGCAAAGGTTGCCATTCGTTCCAAAAATGAAACGAATAATTTTATGCGTTTCAAAAACGGAAATTAAAAATGTCGTATTTCCGATATTGGCAACTTCGAATGAAGCTACTTTAGAAAAGTGGTAAAACTACCAAAAATCTAAAATAGAAGATGACAATTGCTCCTTTGTCGATTATACTTTAGAAAAACTGTAAAACTACCAAAAATCTAAAATAAGAGGTTCTTGTGGAAATCAAACGCGATAGATATCTAAAAAGACTCATCAGTAAAAAAAACAATGGGTTGATCAAAGTGATTACTGGTATCAGAAGAAGTGGAAAATCATATCTTTTGTTTAATCTCTACCATGACTATTTGATTTCGTCAGGGATTCCGGAAAGCAACATTATCTCTGTTTCTTTGGATGATGATGAGTTCATTGAGTATTGCGATCCACATAGGCTTTCTCTGTATATAAAGGACAGGACTGCTGATAAAAGCCAGAACTATTATGTGTTCATAGATGAGGCTCAGTATGCCATCTCAAAGGAAGAAATGAAGAATCCTGATATTCCAATCAGGCTTTATGGGGTTCTGAATGGATTGCTTAGGCAGAGAAATGTAGATGTCTACATCACTGGAAGCAATTCCAAGTTTCTGTCTTCAGATATAATGACCGAGTTCAGAGGACGAGGTGATGAAGTCCATGTGAACCCATTGTCCTTTTCTGAGTATTATCCTGTAGCGGGAAAGGACAAGGCAGAGGCTTGGAA
>OQVQ01000556.1_pt1 | contig 17206 bp, 17 predicted proteins | sample 1691491 | NCBI WGS metagenome assembly OQVQ01 (sample SAMN03418252, study PRJEB22391) | human gut metagenome | biome: human-gut; feature: organic feature; material: feces | host: Homo sapiens | place: Tanzania | collected 2013-01
AGACGGAAAATATGCAAGTAAGATGCGTGCCGCGATTTATTCAGCGCTTCCTTAGGAGATTTGCATAGTCGATATTTTTTCACGCATGGACAAAGTCCTACGGCAAATGCGTCAAATATTTATCGAACAGCAAGACAAATGTGGAGGTTCATTTACATCTGTTTCTGCTATACTTATAATAACATATTCGCCGCGTCTTGGGAATTGCCCGTTTCTCATATCTGTATTGCTGGATTTTGCAAAAGCGCTCTCATATCGTCAGGCAATGGCGCATTTATGACAATTTTTTCACGTGTTACAGGGTGAAGAAGCTCTGCTTTTCCGCAATGAAGCGCCTGCCGGTTTATAAGTGACATATCACCGCCGTAAAGTTCATCACCGAGCAGCGGATGACCTATATATGAAAAATGCACTCTTATTTGGTGCGTTCTCCCCGTAACGAGCGTTATTTCGACCAACGAGCTTTTTTTACCACTCTCTATAACTTTAAAAACGGTGTGCGCATACTTTCCGTCAGTTCTCACCTCGCGGGTTATTATACTTTCAGAAACGCGCGCGACAGGTGCAATTATCTCGCCGCAGCAGCCGTATTCAGCCGATAAATCCCCCTGTACAACCGCATAATAAGTCTTTTTAGGACGACACTCCCCACACGTCAGCAATGACGCGGCAGGTCGATTTTTTGCCGTCACAACAAGCCCAGACGTGTTCCTGTCCAGCCTATTAACACACCTGAAAGCCATATCGGGATATAATGCCGAAAAATAATTTGCGAGCGTATCATCATAGTGACGAACAGAAGGGTGCACCGCCATAAACGGCGGCTTATCAAAGACGACTATTTCATCGTCTTCATAAGCTATGGGGACATTCAGATTGCTGTTTGGAGGAATATCTGAATTATCCCGAATGTTTACCTCCAGAACATCTCCCGAGTGAAGAATATCAATAGTTCTGATATGTCCACCGTTGCAAAGCAAGCCATCTTCAAATTGTTTCAGTTTCGTAAGCAGACCTCGACTGAAACCTCTGCGACTGAGATACCTTTCAACAGTAATGCCCTCATCTTCACTTGTCATCAGATACTTCTGCACCGACATTCTTCATCTTCACCTGCGGACATTCAAACCAGAATGTGCTTCCCTTTCCAACTTCGCTGTCTACGCCGTAGTTAAATCCGTGACGTTCGAAAACGCCCTTAACTATGGATAAGCCAAGCCCCGTACCTTTTACCGCACGTTTGTAATTTTCTGAGCGATCGACCTTATAATACCGCTCCCAGATGTACGGAAGCTGCTCTTTGGGTATTCCTATTCCCGAATCCGCAACCTCAAAGCGAACTTTTCCGCCCTTTATCGTGTGCAGACGAACCGTTACTATGTCTTCGCCCGAATAGTTTATTGCGTTTATGATAAGATTATATACCGCCTGTCCGAGCTGCTTTGAGTCTGCGCTGATATAAATGTCGTCCTGCATTTCAAGATTAACTTCAGTTTTTTCAAGCATGGAAAACCGCGATACTATTTCGCGCAAATGCGAACTGAAATTTATAACCTTCATATCCATGTCGATCATTCCGCTCTGAAGTTTTGAAAGATTAAGGATATCCGAAACAAGAAGCGTAAGACGGTCAGTTTCATCAATAATTACCTGCAAATGCTTGGTTCTTTTTTCAGGACTATCGCCCGAAAGGTCGCGTATCATCTCCGCATAAGCCTTAATCATAGTAAGCGGAGTACGCAGATCATGCGAAACATTCGCAAGCAAATCTTTTCGAAGGGTTTCGACACGCGCAATTTCCGTAGATGCCATATTCAGGTTATCTTTAAGCATCTTTATTTCGTAATATTCATTCTTTCGCGGCTGCATATTGAATTCGCCGTTAATAAGCTTATTCGCCGAGCGTGAAATGTTAACTATAGGACGTGCAACGCGATTTGAAATAAAGAATGAAACTATTAAGCTGAAGAAAATCAGAACGGTTGATGACATTAAAAAGATACTCTTCAATATCTGAGTAGTAGTCCCCGTCGGCTCAAGGTATGTGTATATAAAAATGTATCCCGTGATTTCTTCCGACGTTTCAACATATGTCGCAAGCAGCAGCGATTGACGATCTTCTTCTCTTACCGGAAAAAACAGAGTTCCCGTTTTGGATTTTTTAAGTTCATCGACCATTTCATCACTTATGCGCCTGTCGATAGAAACCGAAGATCCTGTCGAATCGCAAGAATATGTGAGCGGCAATCCTCCGGTAACATCTGCGGGGATATGGATAAGTATGCCAAGCTGTTTCACACGCGCGTTTTTCTCAACCGTCTTTCGTACCTGTACGAAATCAGAGGTATACCAAACCTTTTTTATTTCCAGCGAAGTCTCAACGCTTTCCTGCGTTTTGAGATATTCATATATCACAGGCATAAGAACGACCTGCGAGAAATAAACAAAAAGCAATATTCCCGAACAAAAAAGCAGCAGAATAAGCCATATCCTAAACCGAATACTATTAAATACGCTATCGGTTTTTTCACTGAACTTCAAACTTATACCCCATTCCGCGAAGCGTTACAATAAATTTACGATATTTGCCAAGATTATTTCGGAGCATTTTTATATGAGTATCAATCGTGCGGTCATCGCCAAAGAAATCGTAGCCCCAGACCTCGGCGAGCAGCTTATCTCTTGTCAGCGCAATATTTTTATTCCGAACCAGATAAAACAACAAATCATACTCTTTTGGGGTAAGATTTGCGCGCTCGCCGTCTATGAAAACATTGCGGGCAGTAAAGTTTATTTCAAGTCCCTCAAACTTAACTATGTCGCTTTGAATTCCTGTCGGAGTATTGCGCTTTATTATCGCATTCACACGCGCAAGCACTTCCTTTGGAGAAAACGGCTTAACAACATAATCATCCGCCCCGATTTCAAAGCCGAAAAGCTTGTCGTATTCTTCTCCGCGTGCCGACAGCATAAGTACGGGAGTGTTCTTAAACTTTCTTATTTCCTTGCAGGCAGAAAATCCGTCCAGTTTAGGCATCATTACATCGAGAATGATAATGTCATAATCCGTGTTTTTCGCCATTTCGACCGCTTGCATTCCGTCAACGGCTTCCGAGACCTCATGCCCCTCAAATTCGGCATATTCACGTATAACCTCTCGTATTTTCTGTTCATCATCAGCAACTAAAATTTTGTACATATATGTCCCGCCTTTCAGATGTTATAAAATTGTAAAAAAAAAAGTTCAGTCAAGAGCCTACGGTCCTTACTGAACGTTGCTCCATCTATGATGAAGCGAAATGAAATAAGATTAAAATGAAATGTTGGGAGAGGAAATTATGATTAATTCATCATTAATCAATTAAAGGGAACTACCCCCTTTAACAATTCGTATTATACCCTGCTTGTGTGATGATTTTGTGATAAAGCGGTGAGTGAATTCAGAAAAAGGAGTAAAAAAACAGCTATAAAATCATGATTCATAAGGTTCAGCACCCATAAAGAAAACTTCAAGCGCACTTATCCTCGGATCGCTTACACCGGACATTTCCTCGACCTCGCTTTTAAGATATTGCCGTTCTGGACGATGATATAATTTATAATAGGTATCATGTCCTTTTTTGCGCCGTTCATTTATTTTTTCGCAGTCAAGGTCGGGTTCAAGCTGCATTGAATGCGAAACACTTCTTATCCTGAGCGAGCTTTCCGTCTTTATATATCCGGTGCAGATAATTTTGTCGCGTTCCTGACAAAACTCCACATTTCCGTTCATAAGTTTGAATAAATGACCGACAACACGCATTTCCAACCTTGTGTTTGCAAGACTGTAATTCTGATGAAACGGAAATTCCGCAGTAAAGATAACAGCGTCTCTCTCGTGCGACCTCACGGTTATCAATCCGCCCGTGCCAAATAATGTTGATACAAGCATAATCTTTATGAGATTGAAAAGCGCCATTTCAAAATGCCTGTAGTCGAGTTTCCAGTATGGAGCGTCAATACATATGAGGTATGCAAAATCCTTGCGGATTTTTCTGAGAGCGAACTTTGCTTCGTCAAATGTCCTAATCAGGTATTTTTCAAGCGGAACAAAGCACGGCTTCTCACTTTCCTCGAAAAGCTGCAAGATATTCAGAGAATTAGCATAAATATCCGACATCTGGCGTAACTGTAAATAAAGCGAATTTTTAACTGTGCCAAAATCCGACTTGCTGAAATAGCTCTGAATCATCTGAGCCATAGAAATAGCGTTCAGAGAACCGTGTCTTATGTTGTCAATGTCCTCGAAAAGCTCCTCGCGGCTCAGTATTTCATCCGGCAGCATTTGGAAAATCCTGCACACTATCCTTCTATCGCGAAGCACATTGACTTTTACCGAATATTCAACGCCCTTGGCTTTAAAATTGTAGCATATAGTATCCGAAAAATCAGCCCTGTACAGTTTTTTCTGAAGATTTTTGTGTCGTCTGCTTATTCTGTTGAAAAGCTCGCTATTATCTGACCAGATCACATTGAAAAATTCATCAAAAATTCCCGTATAGCAAAAATCTGAATATTTCATTGAAGTCAATCCTTGATAAGTTTTCTTTTATTTCCGTCCTTGTCAATAATGTAAGTATTCTGCAAGTGCGGCATATACGAATTTTTCATATGCTGACGATATTCGTTGCGTAAACGTTCCTGTTCTTCCTTTTCCTCAACAGAAAGTTCTTCTTCTCTTGACTTTCTGGCGAGGTAATTTATTCTGTCAATTTTCGTTTTATCCATTATCTTCACCTCGTTTGTTCATATTTTCGAAGACGATGAATGTTCATATCTGCTTGTTTGTTGAATTGAAGTACATTTCGGTAAGGCAGGAGAAAAGCGCCTGTTTATCCTCCGGGTTTATATCGGGGCATTCAAACAGTTCCTTGCCTTTTTCGAGATACTCCGCAGCTTCACGAATAGAGTTCGCATTGGACTTTGAATGGAATACGAAGCGTTCTCTGCTGTCAAGGACAAGTCCTTTGCTGTCGTCGAGGAGAAATTCTGTTGTCGTATCAAGTTCCTTTGCAATCTTGTCAAGTACATCGCGCTTCGGTTTGCGTGAACCGTTAAGGTAATTGGCAAGTCCCCTGTATGTTATGCCGACTTTTTCAGCAAGTTCTGTCTTGCTGATATTCTTTCTGCAAATAAGTATTTCCATTTTTTCATCTAGCAGCATAGCCAACCTCCAAATGATTGTTCATATTACCATTATACACATGAACGGTCATAAAGTCAATGTTTTTTTACATATTTTTGCATTTTTCGGCTCGATATGAACAATCGACATATTCAAAGTATTCGTGAATTATGCAAAATATTCAGTATAATATACATATATATGCATATTTTCCCTTGACAAACTGAATAATTGTTGTATAATGATATTAGAATATTTTTTTCAAAAAGGAGAACACTTCTATGGCTAAAGAAATCAAAAAAATTATCCTTGCATATTCAGGCGGTCTTGATACCTCTATTATTATTCCGTGGCTTCACGAAAATTACCCCGGATGTGAAGTAATCTGCGTTGCCGGCAATGTAGGACAGGACGCCGAAATCGAAGGTCTTGAAGAACGCGCTAAGAAAACAGGCGCTTCCAAGCTTTACATTGAAGATATTCAGGAAGAATTTGTAAACGACTTCATTTTCCCCACTCTTAAAGCAGGCGCACGTTACGAAGGCTATCTCCTCGGAACATCTTTCGCGCGTCCTCCTATTGCAAAGAGACTTGTTGAAATCGCAAAGAAGGAAAATGCTGATGCTATCTGCCACGGCTGCACAGGTAAGGGAAATGACCAGGTTCGTTTTGAACTTACGATTAAGGCGCTTGCGCCCAATCTCACCGTAATCGCGCCTTGGAGAATTTGGGATATTAAGTCCAGAGAACAGGAAATCGAATATGCCGAAGCGCACAATGTTCCGATCAAAATTACAAGAGAAACAAATTACTCGAAGGATATGAACCTCTGGCATCTTTCTCACGAAGGCATGGATCTTGAAGACCCTGCAAATGAACCTCAGTACAACAAGCCCGGATTCCTTGAACTCGGCGTTTCTCCCGAAATGGCTCCCGATAAGCCTACATATGTTACAATCAGCTTTGAAAAGGGTGTTCCCGTTGCGCTTAACGGCGAAAAAATGGACGGCGTAAAGCTCATCAAGGATCTTAACAAAATCGGCGGCGAAAACGGTATCGGTCTTTATGACGTTGTTGAAAACAGACTTGTTGGTATGAAGTCCAGAGGTGTTTACGAAACTCCCGGCGGCACTATCCTTTATCACGCTCATGACGTTATTGAAACGATTTGCCTCGATAAAGAAACACAGCATTACAAAGCAGGTCTTGCGCTCAAGTACGCCGACCTCGTTTACAACGGACAGTGGTACACACCTTTAAGAGAAGCTATGGACGCGTTTGTTGATAAGACTCAGGAAACCTGCACCGGCGAAGTTAAACTCAAACTCTATAAGGGCAATATCATCAACGCAGGCGTAACTTCACCTTACACTCTCTACAGCGAAGATTTTGCTTCGTTTAACGAAGATGACGTTTATAACCAGAAGGACGCTGACGGATTTATCAATCTTTTCGGACTTCCGATTAAGGTTAAAGCTCTTCTCGACGAGAACAGAAAGTAAAATTTAATTTATTACCCAGCTTTGAATATTGAAACAGGCTGAAAAAGCCTGTTTCAATATTATTTGTTTTATAGCGGAAAGGTTTGGAAGCAATTATGGAAAAAATGTGGGCAGGACGCTTCTCAAAAGAAGTAGACAGCGGTGTTAACGCATTTAATTCGTCTATTTCGTTTGATTGCAGAATGTATAAAAATGATATTGAAGGCAGCATCGCTCATGCGACAATGCTCGGCGAACAAGGCATTATCACAATGGAGGACAGTCTTACAATTATCGGCGGGCTCAAAGAAATTCTTGACGACCTGAACAGCGGCAAACTGATGTTTGATCCGAACGCGGAAGATGTTCATATGTTCGTTGAAGCTGAACTGACCAAGCGATTGGGAGATGTCGGTAAACGCCTTCACACTTCACGTTCAAGAAACGACCAGGTTGCACTTGACATCAGACTTTATCTGCGTGATGAAATTGACGAAATTCATACTCTTGTTCATAAACTTACCGAAACGCTCTGCGATATTGCCGAACAGCATAAAGATACTATCATGCCCGGTTATACTCACCTTCAGCGAGCACAGCCAATCACATTCGGACAGCATCTTATGGCGTATGCACAGATGTTTCTGCGCGATATGAATCGGCTTGACGATGTGAACAAGCGTATGAACGTTTGTCCTCTCGGAAGCGGAGCGCTTGCGGGAACGACCTACCATATTGATCGCTTTAGGACTGCTTCCCTGCTTGGTTTTGACGTGCCTATGGCAAACTCTCTCGACGGCGTTTCCGACCGCGATTTTTGCATTGAGCTTTCCTCTGCGATTTCAATTATAATGATGCACCTGTCACGTTTTTCCGAAGAAATTATTCTTTGGTGCAGCTGGGAATTCAAATTTATTGAACTTGATGACGCATTTGCGACCGGGTCGAGCATTATGCCGCAGAAGAAGAACCCCGATATTGCCGAACTCGTAAGAGGCAAAACTGCCCGCGTATTTGGCGACAATGTTACTCTGCTCGCTATGATGAAAGGACTTCCGCTTGCATACAACAAAGATATGCAGGAAGACAAGGAAGCGATTTTTGACGCAGTAGATAATGTAAAGCTTTGCCTTTCCACTTTTATTCCCATGCTGGCAACAATGAGCATATACAAGGATAATATGCGAAATGCCGCAGCAAGAGGATTTATCAACGCCACGGATTGCGCGGATTATCTTGTAAAAAAAGGAATGCCTTTCCGTGACGCGTATAAGATCACAGGCGGGCTTGTTGCGGAATGTATATCAAAAAATACAGACCTTGAACATCTTCCGCTTGAGGCTTACAAAGAAAAAACAGAACTTTTTTCCGATGACGTCTACAATGCGATCAGCCTTGAAACTTGCGTAAAAGAACGCAAATCTTACGGCGGACCTTCGCCGGAAAGTGTAGAAACGCAGATAAAACTGGTGCGTGAAAAGTTATGATTACGTTTGACAAAGAAATTACATATGAAGATTACAACGAACTGCGCAGACTTGTGGGCTGGGGCTCGATTTCACAGCGCCAATTCAATATAAGCATACCCAATTCCCGTTTCATCACAGTCGGAAAATGCGACGGAAAGACAATTTCCATGGCGCGTGCTGTCGGCGACGGCGGGTATCATTTGCTCGTTGTTGACGTTATAGTTCACCCTGATTTTCAGCGCCAGGGCATCGGAAAACAGATGATAGCGCAGTTAATGGATTTCGTTAAAAGCGGATACGTTGAGCCGGGAGAAACTACTATGGTTTCCCTGCTCTCTGCGAAAGACAAAGAGCCTTTTTATGAAAAAGTAGGTTTTATGCGCCGTCCGAATGATGAACGCGGAGCCGGCATGAGTCTGTTTTACACACAAAAATAACAAGAGGGAGTCATAAAATGACAAAGATATTTATTGACGGTCAGGAAGGTACTACCGGTCTTAAAATTCTGGAGCGTTTCAAAGACAGGAACGACATTGAACTACTAAAAATTGACCCTGAAAAGCGAAAAGACGCTGATGAACGAAAGAAGCTTATCAACTCGTCCGATTTCACTTTTCTATGTTTGCCGGACGCTGCCGCGATTGAAGCGGTTTCGTTGGTTGAAAATCCAGAAACACGCATAATTGATGCTTCAACAGCGCATCGTACCAATCCCGACTGGGCGTACGGCTTCCCTGAACTTTCAGCACAGCACCGCGAAAAAATAAAGAACGCTAAAAGAGTTGCTGTCCCAGGCTGCTATGCCAGCGGCTTTCTCTCAATGGCATATCCGCTAATTGCACACGGAATTCTCCCAAAAGACTATCCCGTAACAATCCATGCAGTTTCAGGTTACAGCGGTGCCGGAAAAAAAGGCATAGCACAGTATGAAGCTGCGGATCGAGCAAAAGAATTCGACACGCCGCGTCAATATGCGCTGACGCAAAATCACAAGCACCTTCCCGAAATGCAGGTAATATCGGGTCTTAACTATAAGCCGATGTTTAATCCTTATGTGTGCGATTACTTTGCAGGAATGGTCGTTTCTCTTCCCCTTCATACGCGGCTGCTCAGCAAGAAATGCACTCCCAATGATGTAAAGCAAATGTTTGACGAACATTACAATAGCTCAGCGTTCATATCTGTTGCGGAGGTGAACGGAATCAATGTGCTTACCAATGGCTTCATAGGTGCAAATGAGCTTGAAAACACCAACCGTATGCAGATTATCATCTGCGGAAATGATGAGCAAATACTTATTTGTTCACGTTTTGACAATTTAGGAAAAGGTGCGAGCGGAGCGGCTGTTCAATGTCTAAACATTATGATGGGTGTTGACGAAAAAACAGGACTTATTTAACTGAGGTGTTTAAAATGGAATACATTAACGGCGGCGTGTGTGCCGCAAAAGGTTTTAAAGCAAGCGGTGTTTACTGCGGAATAAAAGATAATCCCACTAAAAAACTCGATCTTGGTATGGTCGTTTCCGATGTTGAGTGCAATGTGGCTGCCGTTTACACAACAAACAAGGTCAAAGGTGCTCCCATTCTTGTTACAAAGAAAAATCTTGAGGCGACAGGCGGCAAAGCTAAGGCTATAATCGTCAACTCAAAAAACGCAAATACAAGCAATCCCGACGGTGAAGAAAAAGCTTACAAAATGTGTTGCCTTACCGCTGATGCTCTCGGAATAAAGCCTGAGGAAGTTATTGTCGCTTCAACAGGTGTTATCGGTCAGGTTCTGCCTATTGAGCCTATCGAAAAGGGCTTACCCGAACTGGTATCCAAGCTTTCGTATACCGGCAACATTGACGCTGCAACGGCAATTATGACAACAGACACCGTGCGTAAGGAAGTTGCCGTTGAATTTGAAATTGGCGGAAAAACCTGTCACCTTGGCGGAATGGCTAAAGGAAGCGGAATGATTCACCCAAACATGGCAACAACGCTCAATTTCATTACCACCGACGTTGCGATAAGTAGCGAAATGCTTCAAAAAGCTTTGAGCGAAGTGGTTAAGTTCACCTACAACTGCCTCTCGGTCGACGGCGACACTTCAACAAACGACATGGTGACCGTTCTTTCAAACGGACTTGCAGGCAACAATGAAATCATATCCGACTGTGACAGCTTCCAAATATTTAAGTCAGTGCTTTACGCAGTTATGAGAGATCTCACCAAAAAGCTCGCTAAAGACGGAGAAGGCGCTACAAAGCTGGTTGAATGTATATGCCGCGGAGTAAAGGACGTTGATACTGCAATAATTGCTGCCAAAAGCGTTATACGCTCCCCTCTCGTAAAATGTGCAATGTATGGTGCGGACGCAAACTGCGGCCGTATCCTCTGCGCTCTCGGTTATGCCGACGCTGATTATGATGTTTCAAAGGCAGACGTTTATTATATTTCAAAGGCGGGCAAAATTCTCGTATGCGAAAACGGATTCGGACTTCAGTTCGATGAAGATTTGGCAAAGAAAATTTTATCGGAAGATGAGATCACAATTCTTGTTGAGCTTCATTCAGGCGACGCCGAAGCTACAGCTTGGGGCTGCGACTTAACATATGATTATGTAAAAATAAACGGCGATTACAGAAGCTGAGGAGAAATAAAATGCAGATAAATAATGACACGCGCGCTTCAATTTTAAGCGACGCACTTCCATACATTCAGAAATATTCCAACAAGGTCATCGTCGTTAAATACGGCGGAAACGCAATGACAAACGATACTTTAAAACAGGCTGTAATGTCTGATATCGTGCTTTTAAGCGCGATCGGCATGAAAATAGTACTGGTTCACGGCGGCGGCCCCGAAATCAACGACATGCTTAAACGCGTAGGAAAAGAAAGCAAATTCGTCAATGGACTGCGGTATACTGACGAGGAAACCGTTGAAATTGTTCAAATGGTTCTCTGCGGAAAGGTAAATAAAGCGCTTGTTGAAATGCTTCATGAGCATAAGGGAAAAGCGATAGGCCTTTGCGGGCTCGACGGCCATATGATCGAAGCTAAGCAGCTTAACCCCGATTTAGGACTTGTTGGCGAGATAACTAAAGTTGACCCGACAGTCATAAACGACACGCTCAACAACGGTTATATCCCCGTTATCTCCACTCTTGCAAGCAGCGACGACGGCACGGTTTACAATATCAACGCAGACACGGCAGCAGCGCGCATAGCGGCGGAAATGAAAGCTGAAAGTCTTTTCCTTATGACCGATATTGTGGGATTGCTCAAGGACAAAGATGATGAAAGCACGCTCATTCCTATGGTTGGAGTCAGTGAAGTTCCATATCTCAAGAAACAGGGCATAATCTCGGGCGGCATGATTCCTAAAATCGACTGCTGCGTTGAAGCGGTGCGCCGCGGAGTAAAAAAAGCAAATATTATCGACGGTCGAGTTCCCCATTCAATTTTAATTGAACTTCTGACAAATGAAGGCCTTGGAACAATGATCGTTTAACAGGTGATAAGTATGAACACTATAGAACAATTCAATGAACACGTTATGGGGACATATGGACGTTATCCGTTAGTCCTTGAAAGCGGAAACTTTACCGATGCAAAAGATGAAAACGGAAAGTGCTATATCGACTTCGGAAGCGGCATCGGAACAAATTCTCTCGGATACTGCGACGACAAATGGGTTTACGCAGTATGCGCACAGGTCAAACAAATTCAGCATACCTCGAATTATTATTATACAAAGGTTCAGGCTGACTTTTCGCAAAAACTTGCGGAAATGAGCGGAATGAAGAAAATGTTTTTCGGAAATTCAGGTGCCGAAGCGAATGAGTGTGCAATTAAAATTGCAAGAAAATACAGCTTTGACAAGTACGGAAAGGGTCGCCACACAATAATTACGCTCGTAAACTCTTTCCATGGAAGAACACTCACCACACTTTCCGCAACAGGTCAGGACGTCTTTCACAACTACTTCTTCCCTTTTACCGAGGGTTTCGTGTATGCCGAAGCAAACAATATTGATGATCTCCGCTCAAAGATTGACGATACTGTATGCGCAATTATGTTTGAATATATTCAGGGCGAGGGCGGCGTAAATGCGCTTAACCACGACTTTGTTGATGAAATATTCCAAATAGCAGCTGAAAAGGATATTCTGACAATATCCGATGAAGTTCAGACAGGCGTTGGCCGCACCGGTCTTTTCCTTGCGGGAGATCACTACGGAAAAAAAGCTGATATAATTACTCTGGCTAAGGGAATTGCAGGCGGACTTCCAATGGGCGTTTGTCTTACAGGTGAAAAATGTTCGGGTGTGCTTACTCCCGGGACGCACGGTTCCACATTCGGAGGGAATCCCGTTTGCTGCGCCGGCGGTCTGGCTGTTCTTGAAAGACTCTCATCAAAGGGATTTTTGGACGAAGTTACAGAAAAATCCGAATATCTCCGCAAAAAGCTAATAGAAATTGATGAGGTAGAAGCGCTCAGCGGAATTGGAATGATGATAGGAATCACGCTGAAAACAAAAATCGCCGCAGATGTTGCAAAACAAGCGCTCGATCACGGATTACTCGTCCTTACAGCAAAGTCAAAAGTACGGCTTCTTCCCCCGCTCACTATAAGCTATGAAGCTATCGACAATGGCGTCGAAATTCTGAAAGGTATACTTAATTCTTAACATTAACAGGAGGCTTGCATGAAACACTTATTAAAAATGCTGGATTTAAGCACAGACGAAATTATTGAGATTTTAAATCTCGCCGACCAGCTCAAGTATGAACAAAAAAACGGTATTGAGCATAAGCGTCTTGCGGGAAAAACTCTCGGTATGATTTTCCAGAAATCTTCTACAAGAACCCGCGTTTCTTTTGAAACAGGAATGTATCAGCTCGGCGGTCAGCCGCTTTTCCTATCCTCAAGAGATCTCCAGATAGGAAGAGGCGAGCCTATTCAGGATACGGCGAGAGTTCTTTCAAGATATCTTGACGGCATTATGATTCGTACATTTGAACAGGCGGAAGTTGAAGCGCTTGTCGAATACGGCTCGATCCCGATCATTAACGGTCTTACCGATTTCTGTCATCCCTGTCAGGTTCTCGCCGACTTAATGACCATTCGCGAATATAAGAATAAGCTTGACGGGCTTAACTTCTGCTATATCGGCGATGGAAACAACATGGCAAACTCTCTTACGGTAGGCTGCTTAAAGGTTGGAATGAATGTAAGCCTTGCCTGCCCCGACGGATACCACCCCGACAAGCAGATTATTGATTTCGCAAGCCAGTACCCCGGAAAGTTCAGGATAGTAAGTTCGCCTGTTGAAGCTGCGAAAAATGCAGATGTTCTTTACACTGACGTGTGGGCTTCTATGGGTCAGGAGGACGAAGCTGCAATCCGCAGAAAAGCATTCGCCGGTTATCAGATAAATGATGATGTAATGGTGGTTACAAATCCCGAATGCATGGTTCTTCACTGTCTGCCTGCTCACCGTGAGGAAGAAATTACAGGAAAAGTTTTTGAAGAACACGCAAACGAAATATTTGACGAAGCAGAAAACCGTTTACACGCTCAGAAAGCTGTAATGGTAATGCTTATGGAAGATAAAGATTGACATATTGCCAAAAAGGCTTGGACCGTTTGGTTCAAGCCTTTTTTCTATTATTCATCGTCTGTTATATTGTTCACCCCATAGCACAGCGCCAATAAACTGTCACCGAGATGGACATTTTCAACCACAATTCCGCTATGCTCAAGATTTATGTCATAATGTGAAAAGTTCCAAAATGCCTTTATTCCAAGATTTATGAGCAGCTCACAAACTTGCTGCGCAGCAGTTTTAGGAATACAAAGAATCGCTATCTGCGGCTGCTGCTGACGACAAAACTCAGATAATTTGTCCGTATTCATTACCCTGTTTCCGCCTATGTCGGTTGCAATAACATTTTCATCGGAATCGAAAATCCCGCACAGCTTACAGCCGTACTTCTCAAAATTCAGATGCAGTACAATCGCACGTCCGAGGTTTCCCGCGCCGATAAGAATAGTCTTGTGCTGTTTATTTACGCCAAGAATAGAACCTATCTCATCGCGCAGTTCAGCCACATTATAACCATAGCCTTGCTGCCCGAATTCTCCGAAGCAATTGAGATCCTGACGTATCTGAGAAGCGGTAAGTCTCATTTTTTCAGCCAGTTCACGCGAGGAGATCTTGCTTACACCGTTCTTTTCGAGTTCACCCAAAAAACGATAATACCTCGGAAGCCTACGAATAACAGACTTTGATATTTTTTCACTTTTCGCCATAATAACCTCAGTTGGCAAGCATAGCCTTTAAACGTTCGTTTATTTCAAGCAGGAAATCTTCGGTGTTTACCTTTCTCTTATTTTCAAGCGAAGAGAGAACGTAAAGATCGCCTGTCATAACACCGTCCTCAATCGTCTTTACAGTTGCCTTTTCGAGCTTTTCAGCGAAATCCGAAAGCGCCTTATTGCCGTCAAGTTCACCACGCTTTTTAAGTGCGCCTGTCCAAGCAAAAATTGTCGCAACAGAGTTTGTTGACGTTTCTTCACCCTTGAGGTGCTTGTAATAATGTCTCGTAACAGTGCCGTGAGCAGCTTCGTATTCATAAATTCCGTCAGGAGAAACAAGTACCGACGTCATCATTCCGAGACTGCCGAAAGCTGTCGCAACCATGTCGGACATAACATCTCCGTCATAGTTTTTGCACGCCCAGATATATCCGCCCTCAGAGCGAACAACTCTCGCAACTGCATCATCAATAAGCGTGTAGAAATATTCAATCCCCGCGCTCTCAAATTTTTCTTTATACTCAGTTTCGTAAATTTCAGCAAAAATGTCCTTAAACGTGTGGTCGTACTTCTTTGAAATGGTATCCTTTGTTGCAAACCACAGATCCTGCTTTGTATCAAGTGCAAAGTTGAAGCAGGCTCTTGCAAAAGAAGCAATGCTCGCATTGATATTGTGAAGACCCTGAATGATGCCGTCTGAACCGTTAAATGTATGGATAAGAGCGCGTTCCTCCGTTCCGTCTGGAGCAGTTACAACCAACTCGCACTTAAAGCCGTCCTTAACCTTCATTTCGGTATTCTTGTACACATCTCCGTACGCATGACGCGCAATCGTAATAGGCTTTGTCCATGTGGGAATAAGCGAATTGATACCCTTTACGATAATCGGTGCGCGGAAAACTGTACCATCAAGAATTGCACGAATCGTACCATTAGGCGATTTCCACATTTCTTTAAGATTATACTCGGTCATTCTCTGCGCATTCGGAGTAATCGTTGCGCACTTTACTGCAACGCCATACTTTTTTGCTGCATTTGCACTGTCAACGGTAACCTTATCATCAGTCTCGTTGCGATGTACAAGTCCGAGGTCGTAATATTCGGTCTTTAAATCAATATAAGGAGTAAGCAGGATATCCTTGATCATTTTCCAGATTATTCTGGTCATTTCGTCGCCGTCCATTTCAACAATGGGCGTAGTCATCTGAATTTTAGACATTTTAAATATTCCTTTCTGATAATTATTGCAAAATTTACATTATTGAATAGTTTTAAGTTAATACAATATATTTAAGGACACAAAGAACAAGAATGTGGGCAGGATAGAAAACGTAGAAAAACCATTTATGAACAGTCTTACCACTTCCCCGCTCTCCGTTATAACAAATCAGAAACAGCGGTGCAGCAAGCAGACCAAACTGCCATAAAACCGTATAAAAAGGCGCTTCTCCCGAAATAAATTTCGGTATTCGCTGCAAAATCACTGCCAACATTGAAACTGTCGCTACAATGTAATACGAGCATATCTGTAGTTTCAGATTTCCGTGATGTATCCCGAAAAAAAATATCCAAAGCACACCGAAGAATGCCCAATCGCCAACCATTGATAAAATGCAGATAAGAATAACCGCAAAGACTTTCCGGGCGCGGGTTTCCGCTCCGTTCCATATATGAAGCGCCAGCAAGCCGAGAAAAAGCGTATATATGACGCTTTGAGCTAGTAAAAAGCGTCCACTTTCAAACAGATCTCCACCAAGCTCAAACCACGCGAACGGCAGCCATGAAATAATCGCAAATATTCCGAGCCTCAGAAGATATTTCCGCACATTCTGGGTGTGGAAATATCCCTCGGCAACGAAATAGCACATGGTCGGCGCAGTAAATCTTCCTATAAAATGCATTGCCTGACCTGCGGCGCTGAACATCGGTACAAACGCCCATGCAACGTGGTCAATAAGCATCGCTAAAATGGCAATATATTTGAGTTGATTGCGGTTGAGTGATATTTTACTCACTTTTTAAGAGATTCTCTCGTATAGTCAAGCAGACCTCCTGCGAGCATGATGTCCTTTGTTCTGCCTGTAAGCTCACAGAGAACAGGGATTTCCTTGCCGTTTGTCTTATTTACAACAATAAGCTGAGTTTTTCCGCTCTTAACAGCTTCTCTTATGCCCGCGATTTCCAGTTTATCACCCTCGGAAATGCTGTCATAATCTGCTTCATTAACAAATGTCAGCGGAAGAATACCTGCGTTTATAAGGTTAGCACGATGAATTCTCGCAAAGCTTTTTACCAGAACGGCTTTTACACCGAGATAAAGAGGTGCAAGCGCAGCATGTTCACGCGAAGAACCCTGTCCATAATTAGCTCCGCCTACGATAATGCTTTCGCCCATTTCCTTTGCACGCTCGGGGAATTTTTCATCACATACGGTAAAGCAGTAATTCGATATAGCGGGAATGTTGGAGCGCAGAGGAAGAATTTTCGCACCTGCAGGCATGATATGGTCGGTCGTGATATTGTCCCCGACTTTAAGTGAACAGCCGCAGGAAATTGTTTCCTGTAAAGGCGCAGTTTTCGGGAAAGGCTTAATGTTAGGACCGCGGAGAATTTCAACGCTGTCCATATCATCCTCCGAAGCCGGCGGAACAACCATATTGTCGTTGATAATGAATTCCTCGGGAAGCTTAAAGTCCGGCATTTCACCGAGAGTTCTGGGATCTGTAAGAACGCCGTTTATTGCCGAAACAGCAGCAAGCTCGGGCGAAACAAGATATATCTG
>OQVQ01000558.1_pt1 | contig 17169 bp, 10 predicted proteins | sample 1691491 | NCBI WGS metagenome assembly OQVQ01 (sample SAMN03418252, study PRJEB22391) | human gut metagenome | biome: human-gut; feature: organic feature; material: feces | host: Homo sapiens | place: Tanzania | collected 2013-01
AACAATTAATGCTTCATATTGGAAGAATGCACGTTCATGTCAAGCATCTGTTTTCCGATTGTATAAACGGGAGTTAGAGAATTCATAGCACCTTGAAAAACCATAGATATTTTTACCCATCTTATATTTTTTCTTATATATTCTTCTTTTAAGTCGATAATATTTTCGCCGTCAATTATAATTTTTCCGCTTTCGTATTTTCCAGGAATTGAAGGCATTCCGAGTAAAGAAGTTCCGAGACTAGTTTTACCGCATCCCGATTCTCCGACTATTCCTAAAGTTTCGCTTGTCTTTATATTAAAACTTATATCGTTTATAGCCTTAACTTCTCCGCTTGAAGTATGATAATACATTTTTAAATTTTCTACTTTTAATAAATCGCTCATATTTTTTATTATTCTATTTTTTAATTATTATGTTGATTATATAAATTAATAATTATAAATGCAAGATAATATTTCTTTCATTTTCGACATTGCGATAAATCTATGGCTTATAGAATTTTTTTTATCTAAAGGCATTTCGGCAAAAGTTATATCAAATCCGTTTGGCATAAATATTGGGTCGTATCCAAAACCTTCAAATCCTCTTGGGCTTTCAATTATTTTTCCATCGACTCTGCCTTCCAAAGCTATATAATATTTTTCGTTTAATACGCATACGGCGGAAGTTATAAAATAAGCGCTTCTATCTTTTTTATCTTTAAGTTCGTCTAAAATAATTTGCATTTTTTCTTTATAGCTTAAATTTTCTCCTCCATATCTTGCCGAATATATTCCTGGATTTCCTTTAAGCGAATTAATACAAAGTCCCGAATCGTCCGCTAAAGAAGGATATCATTTAAGGAAGTTTTTGAAAAAAGCCTTGCTATTCCCAATTATTTCCACTATCTTTGCAATCGAATAAGTTGCACTCTATAAAACGAAGAAGATATGGATTACAAGAGATTACCATACGGCGTTGCCGATTATACCTGGATTAAGAGTCAGAACAGATACTGTGCTGACAAGACAATGTTTATACCTAAGATGGAGGAAGCAGGAGACTTTCTCTATCTCATCCGCCCACGCCGTTTTGGCAAGAGTGTCTTCCTCACGATGCTTCAAGCCTACTACGACATCGAGAAGAAAGACTCGTTCCATACCACATTTAAGGATACTTGGATTGAGTCGCACCCAACCGAAGGACTTGGACAATATCAGGTTTTGTATTTTGATTTCTCCAGAGCTGCTGCAGGACAAGGTAGTTTAGAGGAGAACTTCAATGCCTATTGCTGTACTATATTGGACGATTTCATCCAAAAATATGCAACTCATTACGATGAGAGCTTTAATATTAAGGAATATCTTTCCTTTACAAGTGCCTCCTATAAGCTGAATGCACTGAATACTTATTCCAAGAGAAAAGGTACGCAACTTTACCTTATCATCGACGAGTATGACAACTTCACCAACAACATCCTGAGCGAGGAAGGAGAAGCTGTGTATCACGCCTTGACTCATGCACAAGGCTTCTACCGTGACTTCTTCAAGCTATTCAAGGGAATGTTCCAGCGCATCATGATGATGGGAGTAAGTCCTGTCACCGTGAACGACCTCAACAGTGGCTATAACATCGGCACCAATCTCTCCATGGACCCCATGTTCAACATGATGCTGGGATTCAGTGAGAACGAGGTTCGGGAAATGATAGAATACTACAGAGAAGTAGGACTCATCAAGGTTCCGACCGATCAGCTGATTACCGACATGAAGCCTTGGTATGACAACTATTGTTTCGCAAAGGACAGTCTGGTTACAGACCCCAAGATGTTCAATTCGGATATGGTTATCTATTATCTCCGCCATTTCATCCGTTTTGGCAAAGCGCCGGACGAGATGGTAGACCCAAACACCATGACCGATTATGCCAAGATGAAGAAGATCATCTTCCTGGACAAGCTGCAGGGCGACCGCAAGAGCGTGCTGAAAGAAATCATCAACCAAGGTTACATCTGGGCGGAACTGAGAGAAAGTTTCCCTGCTGAAGACTTGGTTGCCCCTGACCTGTTCCCAAGTCTGCTCTACTATTACGGCATGCTGACCATCATTGGCAAGCGTGGCAGAAGAGTAAAGTTGGGAATCCCTAACGAGAATGTACGCCGCCAATATTACGGCTATGTGTTGGATGAATACAACAGGGATGCCAAAATCAACAATAATCATCTTGCCGACCGATACGATGTAATGGCTCTAGATGGTAACATCAAGCCAGCCATCGAATACATTGCCGAGGGTTATAAGAACTGCACGAGCATCCACTCCAGCATTCAGGCAGAGCGCAACCTGCAAGGGTTCATCGCCGCTTATCTCAACCATAGTGGTTATTACTACATCATCCAGGAAATGGAGTTGAATGGTGGTTATTGCGACTTGACGATGATTCCGGACCTCACCCGTTTCCCAGAGGTTGCCCATGCCTACCTCTTGGAGTTGAAATATCTGAAAACGGGCGATACCGATGAAGAAGGAAACAAGGCCTTGGAAGAAGCAAGGACTCAGTTGGAGCAATATGCGCAAGACACAAGATTGCCACAGCTGATGAATGGAAAGCCTATCCACAAGATTGCCATCATCTATAAAGGTAATGATTTATGGAAAGTAGCGGAGTATTAAAGAACTAAGGAAACAGCAAGGGTCTATATGCCACGATGAACAAGTGGCGTATAGACCCTTGATGTCGCGATATGCCATTTTGCTATCCCCAATACTATCTGATAACTTTTTCTAAAACTTTTCTATGAATTCCTTGCGTGTTTCAAAAAAAAAATCGTAAATTTGCAACGAGAAATAAAAACTTGAAGAATAAACAACATAAAAATGAACTTATGAAGAAAATCTCGTTGATAGTGATGAGCTGCATAATAGCTTGCGGACTGCTCGCCAACCACGGCATCGTGAAGGGCGGAGAAATGTCGCCTAAGGTAGAGGACACGGTATCGATTGCCAAGAAAATCACTGATAGTCAATGGCTATCGAACAACTCCGACACGTTGGAAGTGGACACAGCTGGCGAAGACTCGGTGGTGAATGTGGTGGCCTACTTCTGCAAGGGCGACACCTGCGAATACTGGATATATGAGAATGAGTGGAAGGTGAACGGCAAGGACACGGTGAAGACGCTCGACGTATCCACCCAGGTGCGCCTCGTGGTAAACGATTCCACCAGCAAGGGCTATAAGATGAGCTACACCTTCCTGGACGTAAAGGCCGATTCGGTGGGCGACAACTTCCGGGACAAGATGATGGCCATGGTAGCGGAGCGCACCGCCAAGAGCGTGATAGGCACCACCATCAACTTTGAGACCGATGAATACGGTCGCATCACCAAGATTACCAATCTCTCGCAAATCAAGAAGCAGGCAAAGGCTCTCTTCAAGGCGAGCATGAAGGACATCGCCGCCATGCCCATCATGCAGGAAATGAAGAAGGCGATAGGTCTTGACTTCATGAAGATAGGCAACCAGGCTAACACCGACGAGGTGGTGGAGGGCTACCTGGAGGAGCTGAAACTGCTCTTCGCCTGCCACGGAAGCCAATATGCCGTGGGCGAGCATCACGAGCACGAGGATGCCACCAAGGATAGCTACGCCAACGACACTTATATCAATGCCAGCCTAGAGAAGAATGGCAACTACACAATCTCCTGCGAGGTGGTCAGCGTGATACCAAAGGAGACCGTGAAGGAGGTGATGGGCGGACTGATGGGTGCCATCACGGAAGGACTGAAGGGCAAGAAGACCGAGGACGGCAAGGATCATGATGGCGACATCAAGGACTTGGACGACGAGTTTAAGAAGGAGATAGACAAGGCAGTTGACCAAGATGCCCAGACCTCGGAGTATCTCAGTGTGACCTGCTTCGAGGATGGCTGGCCTAGCAGCGTGTTGAAGCAAAATAAAACTGTGATGGCTGGCCGTGGCAAGCTGAAGCAGAAACTCATCGAGGCTTGCCGATTCGCACAGCGCGAGAAATGATGAACTATTTCGACCTGTACAGGTAGAAAAGTTTTTTTGTGAGAAAAAGTCTCAAAGTCTCATTTCTGGGAGTGGATAATGATGTAATTGTTTGATTAATAGTAAGATATAAAAATGAGACTTTTCTGATGTTTTTACAAAAAGTATCATTAAAGTCTCATAGAAGTATCATAAACTACCCATTCGGGGAATTTATGTCTAGAAAAGCAGGAATAAAAGTAGAGAAGTGTCTACTATTTCAGTTAAATAAGGTCCATGGGCTTTGGTCTCTTGATGCCCGTTACATGGGCACTTAGAGACCATGTACTGGGCATCGAGAGAACATGTGCTGGGCACTGATTGCCCACATTGTGGGCATAGAGTGCCCAACGTTTAGGACTGTTTTTGGGCACTATATTAGCAAGCTGCGTTGCAATTATGCATTGGCGCTAAATGTTGCTTTTGTGATACTTTTGTGGTGCTTCTATTATGCTTCAATGATACATTCTGTGATACTTTATGCTGCTTTTATGATACTTCTATGATACTTTATGTAAATTTATCAGAAAAGTCTCATTTGTATCAACATATTGATTATTAATTAGATAAACGGACTTTTGCTACGAAAAATGAGACTTTGATACTTTTTCTCGCCAAAAAACTTTTTTCGCGGGAAATAGAAAGGGCCTATATGCCACGATGAACAGGTGGCGTATAGACCCTTGATTATATGGTGATATTCGTAATCTACCTGGCATCAAACCAAAGTAGTCATTTTCAGAAAATCTCGCAGATGAATGTGCTTAATGCCATCAATATTGGTTTGACTGTAAAGCCTATCCATAGAAATCACGTATTTGGGATGACTGTCTTTTATCAATTTCAAATTGCCGAATTCACGCTCTACCGTTTCCTCAGAAGCCAGCAGATAGGTAACTTGCACATACGCCACACTATCCGCTTTCTCGGCAACAAAATCAATCTCAGCCTTATACATCTGACCAACATATACTTTATACCCCATCCTGCACAAATGGATATATACAGCGTTTTCCATCACCTTTTCGATATCAAAACGCCTGTTGCCACCTATAATATGATTCCTGATTCCCAGGTCTTCGAAATAGAACTTGTCGCCTAACTCGAAAAGTCGCTTGCCATGAATGTCGTATCTGTTAACTCGATCGATAATAAAAGCATTGCTTAAATACTCCAAATACGTGAGAATCATCTTGGCAGACGTTTCGGTGTTCTGGCTTTTCAGAAATTTTACAATACTCGTTGCTGAGAATTGTTTACCGATATTATCGCTCACAAACTTCAGCAGCGTTCGCAACAATGGTATGTTTCTGATGTTTTCTCGCTCTATGATATCACGAAGTACTATCGTATTATACACATTGTCAAGATAATCTTCTACCAAATCCGTATTTTCCAATCCTAAACTGCGCAACTGAGGGAGCCCGCCATACTGCAGATACAGGTTCAAGGAAGCATCATCATCCTTCAGTTCATGGAACGTCAGAAACTCTTCATAGCAGAGTCCTCTAATGCGATAAGCAATATATCTGCCTCTCAGGCGAGTTGCCAGTTCGCCCGATAGCATCTTGGCGTTGCTGCCGGTAATCATAATCTGGCAGGTATCATCCGATTGGATACTGAGGAGTGCTTTCTCGAAATCAGAAATCTCCTGCACCTCATCAATAAACAGATAGTTTTCCTTACCCTCAACGATGTTGGCTGCTACATAAGCCTCCAGATCCTGATAGTTGGCTATCATATCAAATGAGGTTTTCTCCTTATCTATATAGATAACGTGATTTTCTTCATTCTCAGCGATGTGATTATAAATTCGCCGCATCACACAACTCTTGCCGACACGCCTCTGGCCCGTCAATGCAATCATCATTCCACGTCCAAACATGCGTTCGATACGATTGGAATACCCTAGTCTTTCTAATATCTTTTGTTTCATACGAGTAAAACTTTCCGCAAAGATACTCTTTTTGTTTCGTATAAGTAACAAAAACGATAGTTTTTTTGTTTTTATTACTTATAATTAACAGGTTTGATATCTTTCAGTTGCTCAGCATACTCCTTCGGGAAGATGCCGAACTCCTTCTTGAAGCATTTGGAGAAATACTTCGGCGTGTTGAAGCCCACTTGTATTGCCACATCGCTGATCAGAATGTTAGGGTTCGACCGGATGATGCGCTGAGCCTCCTTCAGGCGGATGCTGGTGATGAAGGCAATGACCGTTTGACCGGTTGTGGCTTTCACCTTATTATATAGGGTGGATTCGCCCATCGCCATATCCTTGGCAAAAGACTCGCGGTTGTAGTCGCCATCTGCAAGATGTTGCATCACAACCTCTGTGGCACGAGTGATGAATGCCTGCTCTGGATTGCTCAAATGTGACGCAGCCTGTGCTTCGTCCTCAGCGCTTGTCTGGAGCGAAACTTCAGCCTGAATCTTTTCCAGCATCTTCTTGCGGTTGGCAAGCAGGGCATTGATGCGGACTTCCAGTTCATCAAACTTGAACGGCTTGGTGATATAGGCGTCTGCTCCTACGGCATAAGCCTCGGTCTTGTCCTCTTCCTTGTTCTTGGCGGTGAGCAGGATGATAGGCAGCTGCCAGAAACTCTTGTCAGACTTCAGCTGCCTGGTCAGTTCGATACCGTCCATGATCGGCATCATCACATCGCTCACCACGAGGTCGAGTTTCTCCTTCATGATGATGTTCATCGCCTGCTTTCCGTTCTTTGCCGTAAACACATGATAGTTCTTGCTCAAAACCTGCAGCATCAGGGCTAGCAGCTCCTCGTTGTCCTCTACCACCAGGATCTTGCTCGCATTCTTACGGATGAAGATGCTCTGGCGTACTGGTGCCAGCTTAGGCTTGTCATCGGAAGCTGGTTGGGAATTCTGTTTCGTTTCCTGGCTAGCCTGTCTGATGGCTTCCTGATTTATTGCATTTGGTTTGTCTGTGTTGTCTATCTCGTCAGGTGCATACGCACTCTTCCTGATAGGCAGGGTAAGGGTGAAGGTTGTGCCTTCGCCTTCCTGACTCTCACATTGGATGTTGCCATGATGCAGTTTCACCAGGTCGTGGGTCAGCGACAGTCCGATACCGGTTCCCGGCATGTTCTGCTTGCGGTAGTCGCCATCGAAGAATCGGGTGTAGAGATGTTTCATCTTCTCCTTCGACATGCCGATGCCATTATCCGAGATGGTGATGACCGCCTGCTCCTTGCCGAGGCTGAGCGATACATCAATCTTGCCTCCCACCTTATTATATTTAATGGCGTTGGAGAGCAGGTTGTAGATAATCTTATCCATCTTGTCGGCATCAAACCATGCCATGCCTTCTGTCTTCGGCTTCTCCAGGGATAGCGTAATCTTCTGATGTTCAGCCATCGGACGGATATTCTCGCAAGCTTCTTCTATGAACGAAATCAGGTTTCCGCGGCTCACGAGCAGATGCAGCTGTCCTGCCTGCGACTTTCTTACTTCCAGAATCTGTCGCAGGAGTCGGGTGGTGCGGTTGATGTTGCTGTCCATCACGAGATAGTCTTCCTCATACTGTGGTGCCATCGCCTTGAGCTTGTAGATGGTGGCAGAGATGACGGTGAGAGGGGTGAGCAGCTCGTGGGTGATATTGGTAAGGATAACGCCCATCTGCAGGCTGTTTTTGGTCTTCACCCTTTCCTTATACCATCTGGCAGCCCCAAAGATGCCGCCAATCAGCATCAGGATATAGAGCATGAAGGCTATTCGGGATGCATACCATGGCGGCAGCACCTGGATGGCGATGGTGTATGGCAGCTCCTGCCAATGACCGTAACCATCCGTAGCCTTTACCCTCAGGTGGTAGGTTCCGGAAGGAAGGTTCTGGAAAACAGCCTTATGCGTGCCTTTGTTGCAGTACTGCCAGTCTTCGTCATAACCTTCTAGCTGGTAGGCATATACGTTTTTCTCTGTATTGCCGTAGGTAAGGAGAGAAAATTCTACGGAGAATTTCTTCACCCTTGCCGGTATCGTGATTTTGCGGGTATAGCCTGGTGTTTCTTTCGAAATCTCTTCCTTGTCGATAGAGTCGAGTAGAGCGAAAGACTGGTCATCGATGATGATGTCTGTTATCACCAGCTTGGGGCTTCTATTATCTTTTAGCTTAGTCTTCATGGATGGCATGAACGAGAAGAAACTGGTCCGGCTTCCGAAGAAGAGCTCCTTGCCATACCAGCATGCCGTGTTTGGCGAGAAGAGAACATTTCCAATGCCGTCCTCGCTGGTAAAGTAGGTGATGTCCTTCGGTTTTTCGCTGTCATTACCCCAGATGATGTTCACGAGGGCATAGTCGGTGGTGAGCCAGAGATTGCCCTTCTCATCTTCCTTGATGGTGAGCACACGGTCGCCCGGCAGATGATATTCGTGGTTCTTCGGTTCAAAACGGTCTTCCACCTTATTATATAGGAAGATTCCGCCACTGTTGGAGATAGCCCAGAGCCTTCCTCTCGAGTCTTCGAGGCAGGCGGTGGCATCATCAATGGCAAAGTTATGATGGTCTGGATTATACTGTTTGAATTTCAAAGTCTTCTTGTTCCTGGCGTTGCCAGATATGCGTATGATACCTTCATTATCGGTAGCCAGCCAGATGTTTCCTTGCTTATCTTGCGAGATATGGCGGATGTCGCATAAGGTTAAGTTCTTCTTTCCCTCCTTCATCGTGATCCGATGTCCCTGATTGTTTGGAGTTACTATGCTCAAGCCGTTGCGCTGTCCTATCCACATTACTTTATCTTTCGATTCGAACAAGGTGTTGACGAAATTATCCTGTATGATGGACGGATGCTTTTCGTGCGTAATCTGATAGGCTGGTTTACCCAAAGGCTTGACGATGACGCCATAATTGTTGTTGGCTATCCAGATTTCTCCATTGCTTCTCTGGGCAATATCCGAGATACTTGTGGTAAAGGCTCTGGATGGGATGTCAGAAAATCCCGGAATTTCCTGGTTGAAGAGTGTTTTACCTGTCTTTCGGTTGTGCAGGGCGATGCCGTATGGATTCAATCCCAACCAGAAATTCTCGCCATCGGTAGTGAGTATGGAATATACGTAGTTGATGGTGAGATGAGTATGACTGGTATCGAGATTCCAGAGTTTGAACAGCGATGGCTGGGTGTTAACCTGCAGAATACCGTTGTTCTGCGTACAGAGCCAGATGTTGCCTTTGCCATCGGTAGCGATGTCGTTGTTGAAGTTGAGAGGGTTGTTGCCGATAGAGGTATATCCTTTCCATTCAGCATTAGGCATATCTTCTTCGAGATAGCACACACCTTCTCGGGTACATGCCCAGAGCGTTTTTGTTACAGGGTCGTGTACTATCTTATAGAAGGTATCAAAATGGTTGGTGCTGTATGGGTATTGGTGCATTTCCGGCTGTCGTACATTCCCTGGATTATCCAGACGCATAACGCCATATCCCCAGGTTCCCACCCACAGGTGGTTGTGCTTGTCGAGGAAGAGGGAGTAGGCGGAATTGGTGGTGTTGAGTCGGGGATAGCTGTAGAAGGTGTTGCCTCCACGGCGGAAGCGCATGAGTCCTGTCGACCAGGTGCCGATGAGCAGGTCGCCGTTTCTGTCTTCTATGATGGCTTTCACGCTATAGCCGGGCATTTTTTTTCTGCTGCCATTCTCATCAATGAGCCATGCATTCTTATTATTATAAGTATAGAACGTCTCTGTCTTGGAATTGAAGTAGGAGAGACCGCCATCAGTTCCAATCCATAAAGTTCCATCTTTTGATACGAAGAGGGTATAGATGATGCGCTGAGATTCATCTGGCAGGAAGAAAGTCTTGAACTTTCCAGTGCGCTTGTTCATTCTTACCAGACCATTGCGTGTACCCAGCCAGAGATTATCCTGATGATCTTCGGCTATGGACCGGATGGTATTATTGGGTAGTATGCCTGGCTGGTACGCATTCGTCTTGTAGGTTTTCACATGATAGCCATCGTATGATTTCACTCCGGCATTGGTTCCCACCCACATCATACCTTCCTTATCGAAGAGCATACAGCTAGCCTCTTCGGTAGGCGCAATGGTGATAGGAGGGAGATAACGGAACGGAAAATCCTGTGCTTTGACCTGGGCGACAAAGCATATCAGACAGACAAGGATATGAAAGATAGTTGTTTTCATGTCTTTTACCTGTTATTTCTAGATTCTTAATTTTTGCTGCAAAGTTATAAATATTTTAGTAAAAAGGGCAAAAATAAGTAGTTTTTAACGATATGTTCCCTATGAATATCGAAATTTTCTCCTTATATTAACAAAAAAGACCGAATTTTGCAGCCAGATAACATACTTTCCTTATACGAGAGAAGTTGAATCTGCAAATAACAGTCGAGAATAAACAAAAAGTATATAACTAACAAATTAGTACAACTAATGGAAAATGTAAATCTTAACATTATGTCAAGAAGATTGATGGCGTTAGCTGCCATAGCCTCAGGCTTGGCTCTCTCTCCTCAGTCTGTTATGGCTGCTTCTTCTGTACAGATTGTACAGCAGGCAGGTAAGGTACAAGGTACAGTTGTTGATGGTAACGGTGATGCCGTTATCGGTGCTACCGTAAAAGTGGGGGGGCAAAAAGGAGGTACGGTTACCGATATTGATGGTAACTTTACTCTGAACGCAGCTCCTGGTTCTACTTTGGAAATCTCCTATATCGGTTTTAAAACTCAGACCATTAAGGTAGGTAAAGGACCTGTAAAGGTAACGTTGCAGGACGACAACCAGACTTTAAGTGAGGTGGTTGTTGTAGGTTTCGGTACTCAGAAGAAGGTTAACTTGACAGGTTCTGTAGGTATGGCTACGGCTAAGGATTTGGAGGCTCGTCCAGTAGCAAATGCTACAGCAGCTTTGCAAGGTGTTATTCCAGGTTTGAATATTGATACAGGTAACTATGGTGGTGACTTGAATGCCAGCAAGAGCATCAGCATTCGTGGTACAGGTACTATTGGTGATGGTTCTAAAGGTGATCCTCTTATTTTGATTGATGGCATGGAGGGTGATATTAATGCCATCAACCCTCAGGACATTGAGTCTATCAGTGTTTTGAAGGATGCTGCTGCATCTTCTATTTATGGTTCACGTGCTCCTTTCGGTGTTGTTTTAATCACTACCAAGAGTGGTAAGGCAGGTAAAGTGCAGGTAAACTATAATACGAACTTGCGTTGGAATGCACCTGTATTCATGCCAGACATGATGACAGGTTATCAGTATGCCACCTACTTTGATCAGGCTCAGTTCAATGGTAGCGGCAATCATCTCTATTCCGATGATGAGAGACAGAAAATTTTGGATTATCAGAATGGTGTCAGCGATGTATATGTTGAGAAAGGAAGTGGTGGCAAGTGGAACTATGACCATACCTATGCCAACGTAGACTGGCTTGACCAGTACTTTAAGGATAGCTCTTTCTCTCAGGAACACAACGCTAGTATAAGTGGTGGTAATGACAAAGTTACTTACTATGCTTCAGGAAACTATTTGAAGCAAGGTGGTTTGGTTCGTTATGGTGGTGATAACTCCGAGCGTTACAATTTGACCGGTAAAATTAATGCGCAAATCAGTAAGTATGTGAAGTTGGGCTATAGTGCTCGCTGGACTCGTAAGAACTATGACCGTCCTACTTATTTGAACGATGCCTTTTATAGTAACGTCCTGCGTCGAGCTCGTCCTGTTCGTGCCATGTATGATCCAAATGGTTATCTGATGAATGATATCAACTATGTTGGTGTTTTGCAGGATGGTGGCCGTTATAAGATTAATAATGATCAGTTGTCGCAGCAGATTCGTTTGACCATCAGTCCTCTCAAGAATTGGAACATCTATGGCGAGATGAACATAAAGACCGATTACAACTGGACTCATGAGGCAACCAACATCGTATATTCTCATAAGATGAATCCAGAGGAAACTTATGCTGCATTGACCAGTAGTTCACAGGATAAGGTATATGAGTATTCTTATAGAGGTACCTACCTGAACCCTACCATATATTCTGATTACGGTTTCAGCTTGAAGGATAAGCATAACTTCAAGGTGATGGCTGGTATGCAGATTGAAAGCATGGATTATCGTGACTTGAATGCATCACGTAATGACATGATTACAGAGGATATGCCAATCCTGAACTTGACGACAAGTACCGAGAACTATAGTCTGGGTAGTCAATATCAGAAGTGGCGTAATGCTGGTTTCTTTGGTCGTCTGAACTATGATTATGATGGCAAATACCTGGTAGAGGCAAACTTGCGTTATGATGGTTCTTCTCGTTTCCGTCGTGAATCCCGTTGGGTTTGGACTCCTTCTTTCTCTTTGGGTTGGAATGTTGCACGTGAGAACTTCTGGAAACCATTGGAGAAATATGTCAACACCTTCAAGCTTCGCTTCTCATGGGGAGAATTGGCTAACCAGAACACATCTGGTTGGTATCCAACTTATCAGACCTTGACCATCAAGGCTTTGAATGGTAACTGGCTTCAGAATGGTTCAAAACCATTGACTTCACAAATGCCGTCTTTGATTTCTACTTCTCTTACTTGGGAAAAGGTGCAGAATACGAATATCGGTTTTGATTGGGGTGCACTCAACAATCGCCTCACAGGTAGCTTCGACTATTATTGGAGAAAGACCAAGAATATGGTGGGTCCTGGTATTGAGTTGCCTGCTACATTGGGTACTGGTGTGCCAAAGACCAACAACTGTGACTTGACAACCTATGGTTGGGAATTGACAGCACAATGGCGTGATAATATTGGCGATTTCTCTTATGGAATCAAACTGAATATCTCAGACAACCAGACTCGTATAGATAAGTATCCTAACCCAACAAACAGCTTGAGTAAGTATCGTGCTGGTGAGGTTACTGGTAATATCTATGGTTACACAACAATCGGTATTGCAAAGACCCAAGAAGAAATGGATGCCCATCTGGCTTCACTCCCTAATGGCGGTCAGACAGCATTGGGCTCTAACTGGGCTGCAGGTGATATCATGTACGCTGATATCAATGGTGATGGTAAAATCAGCAATGGTTCAAACACAACCGATGATATGGGCGACTTGAAGAAGATTGGTAATAACACTCCTCGTTTCCGTACCGGTATTACGCTGAATGCTTCATGGAAAGGCATCGATTTCTCTATGTTCTGGCAAGGCGTGTTGAAGCGTGACTGGGATCCAGGCGAGAATAATATGGTGTTCTGGGGTGCTACGGGCTCAGGTCAGTGGTGGTCAACAGCTTTATCTCATCATTTGGATTATTTCCGTGCTGCTGATACACCGGAAGAACGTCTTGGTGCCAACGTAGATGCTTACTATCCACGTCCCTTGTTCAACAACAAGAATCACAAGACTCAGACTCGTTATCTCCAGAATGCAGCTTACATGCGTCTGAAGAACTTGCAGTTGGGTTATACGCTTCCAAAGAACTGGGTTGGCAAGGTTGGTCTTGAGAATGTTAGAGTATATGTATCAGGAGAGAATCTCCTTACAATTACCAGTCTTGAGAAGGTCATCGATCCGGAAATGGCTGGATATGGTTGGCAAGGTGGTATGTCTTACCCATTATCAAAGACTTACTCTTTCGGTTTAAGTGTTAATTTCTAAATGAAAAAAGCAATGAAAAAGATATTCAATAAAACAATATTGGGTGGTTTAGTGCTTGGCTTAGCATCTATGGGTTTGGTTAGTTGTAACGACTATCTGGATATCACCCCTCCTTCAGATGTCTCTCCTGAGGTTTATTTCAGTAAGGCAGATCAGCTGAAGACTTATGTAGATAAGTATTATGCCAATTACTCCAACTGGTTCAGTACAAATGATGAAACGGGTGGTATGATTCCTAGCCATTATGGTTCGCAGAATGGTTCGCCATACTATGACGATAATGCTACTGATAACAACCAGGGCACCAACAACCGCTATGTGAAAGATGCATGGACCGTTGGGCAGACGGGTGGTAAGTGGAATTTCTCAAATATCCGCGTGTGGAACTATTTTATCAACACCGTAAAGCCTAAGTATGAGGCTAAGCAAATCTCTGGTTCTGATACAGATATCAAGCAGTATATCGGTGAGGCTTATTTCTTGCGTGCCTTGGAATACTTCTTCCGTTTGAAGACTCTTGGTGATTTCCCTATTATTACAGAGACACTTGCTGACGATCAGGCAGTATTGGCTGCAGCTTCTCAGCGCCGTCCTCGTAATGAGGTAGCTCGCTTCATCTTGAGCGACTTGGATGAGGCCATCAGCCTCTTGAGTAATAGCAAGGCAAAGACCCGTATTTCAAAGAATGCAGCTTTGTTGTTGAAGTCTCGTGTAGCTCTCTATGAGGGAACTTGGGAAAAATATCATGCAGGTACAGCCATGGTTCCTAAGGGACAAGGTTGGCCTGGAGAGGGTAAGTCTTATTTGTCTGACTATACCTATGATTCCCAGACTGAGATTAAGTTCTTCTTGCAGCAGGCAATGGATGCTGCATCGCAGGTGGCTGATGCCATTCAGCTGGTAGAGAATACAGGTACAGTCCGTCAGTCTGCTGGTGATGCTGTCAATCCTTACTACGATATGTTTGCTTCTCACGACCCTAAGGGCTATGGTGAGGTGATTATGTGCCGTTTATATAAGGATGGAACAGATACGCATCACTTTAATCACTATATGTATAGTGGAGGTAACTCTGGTTATACCAAGCAGTTTGAGCATACTTTCTTGATGAAGAACGGTTTGCCAATCTATGCTGAGGGTAGTGGCTACGCAGGTGATGATTATATTGCAGACACCAAGGTGAATCGTGACGAGCGTTGGCAGTTGTTTATGATGGCTCCTGGTCAGGCTAAGGCAGTAGAAAATATTGCTACTATCGAATATTTTCCAGAGGTTCCACAACTCTATAAGGCTGATTCAAAGAATGCTACCTCTACTGGTTATATCGTAGGTAAGGGTCACTCTATGGATTACAATGACCAGCTTATGGGACGTGACCAGACGGCATTTGTAGTATATCGTGCTGCCGAGGCTTACCTCAACTATCTGGAGGCTTCATACGTACTCAATGGTACTATCGATGCTAAGGCTGATAGCTACTGGAAGGCTTTGAGAAAGCGTGCTGGCGTAGATCAGGATTACACTAAGACCATCGCTGCTACAGATATGGCTAAGGAGGCTGAGAACGATTGGGGTGCTTATTCTCATGGTCAGTTAGTTGACAAGACTCTCTACAACATCCGTCGTGAGCGTCGTTGTGAGTTTGTAGGTGAAGGCTTCCGTAAGGATGACCTCTATCGTTGGCGTGCTCTTGACCAGTTGAATGGATTCCAGTTGGAAGGTTGTAAGATATTTGGTCCGATGAAGAGCTTGTTTGGTGACAAATTGGTCTATGACCAGAATGATCAGAGTAAGAACAATGTTTCTTCTCCTTCATTGAGCTCATATTTGCGTCCTAATCAGAAGACCAATATCAATAACCTCTATTACAATGGTTTCTACTTCTATCAGGCACACTATTTGGAGCCTATTGCTGTTCAGAATTTCTTGAATACAGCATCCGATGGTAAGACTATCGCTGATTCTCCTATCTATCAGAATCCTGGATGGCCTACTGTAGCTGGTAGTCCTTGTGAATAGGAATATGTAGATAAAATGTTAGATGGGGATGCATCAATAGCGGTGCATTCCCATTTACATTTTAAAAGAGACTTTTTCTCTAATTTTGCAGACGAAATAAACAATTAGCGTATTCATTAACTTAATAATAACATCAGCAAAATGAATAAACTATTCGTATTTATCATGTTGTGGATGATGTCTTGTCTTCCTACCCTGGCACAGGCTCCGATGGACGGAGGCGTATGGAAGGACAATACCGGAAAGCATATCAATGCGCACGGTGGCAACATCTTCAACTACAAGGGTACCTATTACTGGTATGGCGAAAGCCGCTCGCTGGATGGCAAGCCTTACAGCTCTCTCGGCGTAAGCTGTTTTACTTCGAAAGATCTCAAGAGCTGGAAGAATCACGGATTGGTGCTCCCTGTATCCAATGAACCAGGCAGCGACATCGAGGGTGGTTGCATCATCGAGCGCCCAAAGGTTCTCTATAACCAAAAGACCAAGAAGTTCGTGATGTGGTTCCATCTCGAATTGAAAGGCAGAGGATATGGTGCAGCCCGTTATGGTGTGGCTACCAGCGATACTCCTTTCGGACCTTTCAAGTTCATCCGTTCTGGAAGAGTGAATCCGGGTATCTATCCTGTAGGGTTCGCCAAGCCAGATACTACCGACCTCAAGCATCAGCTTCTCTTTCCGGAACTGAAGAGCTGGTGGACTCCGGAATGGCGCAAGCAGATAGAGCGCGGCATGTTCTGGATGAGAGACTTCGAGGGAGGACAGATGTCTAGAGATATGACCATCTTCATCGACGATGATGGCAAGGCTTACCATATCTATTCTTCTGAAGAAAATCTGACGCTCCAGATCGCACAGTTGACAGATGATTACATGCAGCACAACGGAAGCTACGTAAGAGTTGCAGCAGGTGGGCAAAACGAAGCTCCAACTATCTTCAAGAAGAATAACACATATTGGATGATTACCAGTGGATGTACCGGTTGGGCGCCTAATGCAGCCCGCATGTTCAAGGCTAAGAATATCTACGGTCCTTGGGAACAGTTGCCTAATCCATGCCGTGGTGAAGGTGCCGACAAGACCTTCGGCGCTCAGGGTACCTTTATATATAAGGTGGAAACAGCAGCACAGAAGAAGATGTTCCATGGTGCCGACTATGTATTCATGGCAGACATGTGGAATCCTAAACACTTGAGTGACAGTAGACACTTGTGGGTACCAATTTCCTGGGAAAACGGTGCGCCAGTGTTGAAAAAATAATAAAAAATACGGTCGCTCTGCTTGTTTCTGATTAATTATACATATCTTTGCAGTTGCTTAGCAGAAGTAATCAGCTGCTTTCAACTTGCAATCAAATTATCAATAATAACAAACAATTTTCAAACTCACAACTATCTATGAATTATATATATAGAAATATCATGATGACTCTCGTCTTGGCGCTGGTTCCTTTCATGGGAATTTCTGCCAAGAAAAAG
>OQVQ01000559.1_pt1 | contig 17145 bp, 20 predicted proteins | sample 1691491 | NCBI WGS metagenome assembly OQVQ01 (sample SAMN03418252, study PRJEB22391) | human gut metagenome | biome: human-gut; feature: organic feature; material: feces | host: Homo sapiens | place: Tanzania | collected 2013-01
CCAAGAGCAGTTCTTCCTATAACAGCACCATGACATGATTATGATAGCAGCAATAATAACAGGTGCTTTTTTACGTTTTTTGCCGATTTTACCTGCCTTCAGTTCTCTTTTTGTTTCTTTTAGATTTTATAGTATCTATTTCTTTGTTTAGAGAAGTTGCTTTTTGTTCTTGAAGCCTAGCCTCTTCTGTTATAGTTTTAATTTCTTCAGTAATTAAATTTATATTTCCTTGTAATTCACTTTTTTTCTCTAGAACATTTCTTATTTCTTCTTTTATTTTGTCTTCTTCTTTTGTTGTTTTGCTACGTTCTTTTAAAAGATTTTTCTCACCATTTATTTTTTCAACTTCTTGAGTTACTGTTAATAATTCACTATTTAGACTAGCCTTTTCTTTTTCTAGTTTTTCAAGTTTATTGTTGTCTTCTAAAGTAGAACCATTGAAAGAACAAAGTGAAAAGGCCAAAGAATATCTAGAAAATAAAAAAGGACTAGATAACTATGAAGTAGCTTTACTAGCTTACGATATCGCTTCATGTAACCAAAATATGACACGAAATATGAATTTTCAAGTTCTTCCGTACAAGAAAAACCGCACAACAAACATTGCCAATTTTATACACATTTACAAATATGAAAAATTTGTAAAAACCTATTGACTTTATTCAAACTCTATTGCTATAATGTAGTTACGATAGAAAGGAAAAACCAAAACACAAGAAGGGATAAAAATCGTGAAAAAAATCATAAACAACAAAGTCTACGATACAAGCACCGCCGAAGGACTCGGCAGCTGGACGAACAATCAATGCACTTCCGACATTACATACGTCAAAGAAACTTTGTATCGTAAAAAAACAGGCGAATACTTTCTGCACGGAATAGGCGGTGCCGAGACATGTTACTGTTCAAGGCATAGCGACAATTGGGATGGCGGGGAAGCAATCAAGCCGTTAAAGTATGAATCAGCACAAAAATGGGCGAAGGAACATCTTGACAGCGACAATTACGAAAAAATATTCGGAGCAATCAATGAAAGTAACGAAAAAATAAGTTTTACAGTTTCAATCTCCGCATCAACCGCAGAAAAAATACGTCGTGCTGCTAGACAGAAAGGTGTCTCACTTTCTGAATATGTTGAATCTCTTTTTAATAAGTAAGGAAAAACTCAGAAGTTTTCAGTTCATGTACATATTGTACACTTAGCAACATCTTTTTGTGCATATTTCGCAGCATAAAAATTGCAAAAAACTATCGCCCTTACAGCAAATCCATGCTGCCGCAACATGGGAGTTTTCAAGCCATTTCATACAAGAAAAAAACGCACAACAGCGCCGCACAATAATGAATGCACGGCGCTGTTGTGTTGTACACATATATAACACTTTTAGGCTTATTTGGAATCAGCATTGACAAAGCTTTTCTTCTTCCAGACCCCGCTCTTATATCTTATAATACTGATAACGGCGGTAAGCACCCATGTAATACAGGTCGTCAGCCATATCCCGCGATATCCGATAGCAGAAATTGATGTCAGCAAAATTGAGAAGCCTATACGCGAAACAACCTCCGCCGCTCCGTTTATCATCGCATAACCTGTGTCACCTGCACCGTTGAGAAATCCGCGCGTAACATGAATAGCGCCAAGAAAAATATAAAACAGTGAGGTGAGCTGTATTCCCATTGTGCCAATTCCGATAACTTCATCGCCGCTCACAAAAAATCCTGTAATATACCTTCCGAAAAGCATAAAGACAGCGACCATTATAACGGAAAAAATTGCAGACATTCTTAATGCTGTACGAAGTCCCTTAATCGCCCGTTCATCTTTTTCAGCGCCAATATTCTGCCCCGTGAACGTCGAAACAGCAGCGTTAAGCGAGCTGAACGGCTGCTGAACAAGTTGTTCTATGCGCATTGACGCGGTATAGGCAGCCATGACTGTTTCGCCAAATGTGTTTGTAACACGCTGAAGAGCAACCATAGAAACAGATATCATAGCGTTTTGACCCGCAATCGGCAAACCTGTGCGGATACATCTGAACATCATCTGCTTTTCGGGCTTTATATCAGCTTTATCAAGCTGTATATCTTTGTTTTTACTGAATGCATAAAATATACCGAAAAGCGCCGAGCAACCCTGCGCAATAATCGTGGCAACAGCCGCGCCGTTTATGCCCCAGCCGAATACGATCACAAAAATCAAATCCAGGATAACGTTCATAACACTCGCAGCCGCAAGAAAAAACAGCGGTGATTTTGCGTCGCTGAGAGAACGCATTACAGCGTTTATCCAGTTATATGCCGCAACAGCTATCGTTCCCGCACATGAAATGCGCATATATCCTGCCGCTGACGGAAGAAGCGCCGCAGGCGTGTTTAAAAAGGAAAGAAGCGGCTCGGCAAGAAATACCGAAACAATGCTCACTCCAACGGCAAAAATAGCGGTAACAACAGCCGAATTGAATACGGCGGACTTCATTTGCTTCAACATTCCCGCGCCGAAATACTGTGAAATTATTATTCCTGTTCCTACAGATAATCCAATGCACAATGTATAGAAAAGGTATGTTATCGAGCCTGTCGCACCAACCGCCGCAAGCGCGTCGTCGCCGAGAAATTTTCCGACAATGACCGTGTCGGCTACATTATAAAGCTGCTGCAGGAGATTTCCCACAAGCAAAGGCAGTGCGAAACAGAGAATATGCCTCGTTTCGCTGCCTTTTGTCATATCAATAATGGTCAAAGATTTGCTCATGTTTTTTCTTCTTTTTTGCAACTGCAACGCCAACTGCGGCTGCCGCAGCGACGGCTGCACCTATTCCGACAAATACTCCTACCGGAACTCCGCCCTCGTCCGAATTGCTGTTCTCAGAAGCTGTTTCAACGTTTTCCTGATTTGATACGGCTTCTTCTGTTATATTGTTGCTATCGTCAATCGTTTCTTCGACAGCTTCAACTTTATTTTCCGCAATCGGAACAGCAGCACCTAAAACCTCAAAGCTGTCAACGGCAAACGTACCTGATTTAACTGTAATCACTGCGGTGTGTTCACCATTTTCGAGTCCGTATTTGTAGAAAGACGACTGCCTGAAACCGCACTTCGGCACAACGTATTCTCCGTCAGTTACATTACCGTCAATTTCTACCGATAAAACAGCGTTTGACTTTGTAATTCCTGTTGCGGCAAATCCTGTTCCGCTGAATTTGAGCGTTACCGATGAGCCTTCTTCACCCGTTGAAACCGTTCTCTTGTAATTCTTGAACGAGCTTATTGTTTCGTGCGTCCAACTGCCGCTGTATTCAACGCAGGAATCCGTATTATCATAACGTGCTGCGTAAATTTCGCTTTCATCGGTAGGTTCAAGCACAAGATTATCAAACATATTGCGGTTGTAAGAGCTGTAAAGCGCCGCACGTCCCGCGCCGACGATAGAATTGCCTGTGCAGTCATAATCGCATACCTGCTCGCCGCCGATATATGCCTTTATCGAGGTTCTGTATGCCGACAGTTTTACATTTATCAGCTTATCGGCGGAAATTTCAGCACTTCCCTCTTCAAGGACCTTGCCGTTGCGAAGCAGTTTCCAAGTTCCGCTTTCCCAGATCTGGAAATGGTATCCGCTTGCTCCCTGACAGCCAAGATTGTACCGCAATCCGACGCCTGCATAATTCGACCCGAGATTTTCCGATTTTTCAAGCTGAATGTCCGCGCTTATGCTGTAATTGTACCATCTGTCGTCACCGAAGCAGGTGACAGGTTCGGGAGTACCACCCCATTCGTTCGCTTTAATATCGGGAGTTATCATCTGCATAAGAACATTATTTCCGTCAATGTTACGCACTTCAAACGCACCGCCCTGATCGGTAGTATATCGCGGCGCACCGCCTCTTGAAGAAATGTAATCGTTCTGATAATCAGAGTATTCAAAATCGTCGGAATATGGTAGTTCAAGAACGGTTCTGTCATTTTCTGTCATATTTGAATAATTCTTTTCGCCGATATTCAGCGTTGAAAGCGTAATAATCGAGTAAGGCTTAACAGTAACGCTGTATGAATTTTTGTCACCGTCAGACTGTGGAGTAAGTGTGTCAATCTGCTTAAAATAGTTTTCGTTGTATTCACCGCCGTCAGGTCCGCGTGTTTCCCACACATAAACCTGTGAATTCGCCTTATCGAGATTCTGCACCGTAATGCTGTAACCGATCGGCTTATCGGTCGTGTTTGTTATTATCGTGCTGTAATCGCCCGTAACGGTATCCGTCGCCGTCATATAGCTGTATGTTGCGTCAACGAGCGCGTGACCGTCGCCGTAGCAGGTTTGGAATGACGGCGTGGGACTATAAGAACACTCCCAGAACATACAATTCATCGGAAAAACTCGGCACGGTTACGGTAAGCGATGAGGCTTCTCTTTCAAAAGCTTTTTTTGACATTGCTATGGGCGCAGGCGATTCAAACACAACGCTCAACCTTTCAGCCAATATTGTTTGCACAGGCGTTCTCCCCTCTATAAAAACATTCGACGGAACTATTGACGGAAACGGATATGCAGTTGTAAATGCAAAGCTTTTAAACGCACACGGTCTTGTTGAAAGATTAAACGGAACTATTCAGAACTTAAATCTTGTAAATATCAATGTCAACAGCGCCGGAATAGAAAGCAGCGAAATCGGCGCATTCGCAGGCCCCAATCTGGGCATGATAAAGAGTTGTAGCATAAGCGGCTCTATCTCAAGCAATGAGTGGAACACTGCAAGTTTTGCGGAACAAACCGTGGTACAATCACCGATTGTTACAGTACGGCGCGTATTTACGGCAAGGAACATTCAGCGGGAATTGTAGCTGTAAACGAAAGCACTATTACAAACTGCTTCTTTGCCGGTTCTGCTGCAGCTCAAAAAACAGCTTGCTCTATTGCTTACGCAAAAGGAAATACGCAGAACGTTTATGCGGTTAAAGGCTCCGCATCTGACAGCGTATCTTCGGACGATTCATGCTATGTAAGCAATGACGCTCTGACAACTGACGAATTCCTTTCATCGATCAACTCAAACAATGCTTGGAAAATGGGCAAAAACTATCCTATACTCAGCAATCAGCAGTATGAAGAGGACGAATTTGACGAATTTACATCTTCGGGCGGTTTTTACTCAGATTCCGCGCTTACACAAAGCGTTGATTCCGTAAGCGTGTGGGCGAACGGCGGAAATGTAAAGCAGACAGACGGCAGCAAGATCAATTATAAGTCCGCTGTCATTTACACCGACATGACTCCTCAGGCTGTTGACGTAAAGGGAAAAATGAAAACAGGCAGACTCCAGACAGCAACAACAAGCACATCAGCAGCTCCTGTCATCATTAACGGCAAATTAACAAAGGATAAAAACGCAGAATCCATTGCTAAAGCAAGCATTAAGAAAGACGGAAAAGTTACAATAAATGCTGGTAAAAATGCAGGCACGGTTTACATCTGGGTATATGACCTGCGCGCTGATAAGACGGTAGTGGACATGATATCTATCAAAGTCAACGTTTCTGCCGCATCATATAAATTGGCGCTGTACTCCGACGCTGAAGGCACAATTGTCGCAAAAACCGGAGCTGTTACAGTAGGCGAAACCAAAGAACTTTATTTCACTTCCCTTGCAGATAAAACAGGTACACTCACAACCGAAGCAACATTTACGGCAACAGTTGACCAAAAATCCGCAAACTATGTTGAATGCACCGTTGAATGAAATAAAATTACATTAAATGCACTGTCACTCAATTCTGCAAAACCCGGCAAGACTGTAAAGGCAAAAATTACAGTTCAGTGCGATCAGAACGGAAAGAAAGCCAATTACACGCTTACGCTTGTAAACCCCGTAACTGAGGTTAAACCGCAGTTCACAAGCGAAAACACCATTATTGCAGCTAAAAACGACAAGCTCACATTCAACATCAACCCAGTAACAGAGCTGGAAAACACAGCAACAACAGCTTCTTGCAAAATACTTGTTACAACAAACGAACCTATTGCAGACACAAAAGGAAAAGTAACCTCGACCAAAGCCAAATGTGTTTCGGCAAGCTACAAAAATTGCACAGTTACCCTTAAACGCACCTCTGCCGGTTCATGCTACATCTACGCAGTCTACACCAGCGAAAAAGTTCCGACTATATTATTGTTAGCTTCAGTAGCTGAAGACGGAACGGTAACACTTGCATAAAACAACATTAAACAGGCGCTCAGAAATGAGTGCCTGTTTTTTTTATGCCTATAAAATATACTATACTTTGGTATAGTGCAAAAATGTAAAAAATGTGCTATAATAAAAAAGAAGTGAGCTTGTGAACTATAATGATATTGAACTTGGCTATTTAAATAAACTTGACATTGCTTTTGAAAACAATGATAAGAAAAAAATAATTCAGCTTTTATATGAATTATCGCAAATGCCATGCGACATAGTGGGCTTTTCGTATGTACATAAATATCTTGAAATATTTTCCGATGAGGAAATTATCTCAACGCCGCTTCTGTCACCGCTTTCTGTTGTTGACGCGACGATTTATTTCAAATTTGATAGAGCTGAGCGGTACGCAAAAGTTCTGACCGAATTTCCATTTATAAAAGCTCACACAGATTACTTCATGCCGCATATAAAACCTTCACAATTCAGGCGTTCAATGAAAAAACTTATAGAAATGCGCAGCAATCAAAAAATCAATTTGCCTGTTTCTCTTAACGGCTTGAGTATTCTCAACGGTTTTATCGATTTTACCGCATATAATAACTGCCTCGTTCGCCTGAAAGAGCCGATAAAACAAAGCATTGAACTATTATATGGTGACAAATCTCTCGGAGTGTTTGAAGCAGCAATGGCAGAAATGTGGTATCAGCGCGACGAGTGCTATAATGCGTTGGCGACAATCGTAGGCATAATCCCTCGCATTGAAAATACTCAAAACGCACCCGCGCTGTTCACTGCTCTGTTCATTCAGCTTGAAATAATGATCGTTACAGGACAGCTTTCATCTGTTGAACCTGTCCTCGAAAATATTTACAAAAAGCTGATCCACTCAAACAGCTATTGGTTAATGCCGAATTTTTATGCACTTAAAGCTTGGGCGTCAATGTACGACGGCAACACAAAGGAAGCTGAAAACTGGGTAAGAACCAAGGCTCCCGACGAGCTTGATACTATCCGCAAAACAGATATTTTCCGTTATATTATTAAAGCCAGAGTGTATATATTGCAAAAAAAATATTATAGTCTTATCAATATGAGGGAGCTTCTTCGTCCGCTGCTTGTCGAATGTGGTCATATCATGGATCTTTGTCAGTTGGATATTTTGTGCGCAATAGGATATTTTGAAGATAATCAACACAAGAAAGCATTTGAACTCCTGCATGAGGTTCTTAAAATATGTAAAAAAGGCGTTTTGACAGGCTTTTGACTGATGAAGGAATAAAAATATATACTTTAATTATGGCATATAAGGTTGAAGAGCATATCCAAGATGAATATGTGGAGCATATAATATCACTTTCTAAAAAAATTGCTCTTCTTTACCCGAAGTATATGCATAGGCGAATTGAGGAAATACCTGCGCTCACCCCTTCCGAGAACGACGTTATCAAGCTCATGTGCGATGGAAAGTCCAATGCTGATATTGCGGATTTTTTAGGAATCTCACTCAGCACCGTCAAATTTCACGTTAGTAACATATTTATGAAGCTAAATGCTAAGAACAGACACGAAGCAATAAAAATCGCAGCAGAGCTTGGCATAATATAACTCAATGAAACGCCCTTAAATAGACAAAAGCTGCCTTCGCAGAGCAATGCGAAAAGCAGCTTTTAATTTTATTTTTCTTCGTCAAATTTAAACATGATATTCTGTTCGCTGTCCCAGTATACTGCACGAAGAGCACCGCCCTGCTCCGCAATTTTATCCGAAACCGCGCTCCCGAACATTCCATGAAGAATAACATCTTTATCATCTTCCGCTGTTATTGCACCGTCCGAGAGAATACTTCCTACCCATTTCCCGTTCAACGAGAGCGTAAGCGCGCACTTTCTGTTTTTCAGAAGATCGTTCATATCCTCAAGCAGATATTGAAATTCATATTCCTGTAAGCCGTACCTGTTGTGCCAACCGTCAAAATAAAGCGTGAAAGCGTCTGAAAGCTCAATAAAAACGCTTTCCCCGTTTTCATTTTCTATTTCAAGCACAAGGCTTTCTTCGTCAAGATAATCGTAATCTTCTTCCTCGAATCCATGTTCGGAAACAGTATAATCACGAAGCGCGTCAAGTAATTCTTCCTTTTTTGAAAGTGCCGAATCAATCAGCCTGTAGCATTCATCTTTTTTCGGACGTGATGATCTTCTTTGCATATTTTTTCCTTTCTGTCTAAGAAATTATCGTATTAAAGCCACTGGATAAATGCGGTTTTATCCTCACTATTATATCCACATTTGCGGTAAAAATTAAGCGTTGCTTCTTCCTTTGAGCCTGTAAGCAGCATGATTTTATAACAATTTTCTTTTTTGGCGATTTCTTTCGCGTATGTAAGACACATTCCCGCAAGGCCTCGCTTTCTGTAACGGCAATCTGTTACAACATTTTCTATAAATGCATACGGTCGCTGCTCATGAGTCAAATTTGGTATAATTACACAGACGCACGAAGAAACAATAGCGCCATCTTCTTCCACAACAATTATGTGATGACATTTATCGTTCAAAATCTGCTCCAACACAGATTCAACATATTCTGTGCGCTTCGGAAATGGGTTGTTGTGAAGCTGCATATACAGACTCATAAGACCGTCAAAATCATCTTCGGTAATTTCTCTGATTATCGCCATAATTCTCCTGTAATGTCACTAGATGATTGAAAATATGTATAAATCGCTTTGCCGCACATATAAAATGTGCGGCAAAAAGTTTATTCTAATACTGAAATTGCATCGCCTATTGTTTTTTCGTAGGCTTCCTTACCATACTTATCAACGCCGGCTTTGTTCTTTTCTCCGTGAGTGAGACAGCCAGCACCACCGATACATCCGCCGATACATGCCATACCCTCGATAAAGTTTGCGTCGAGCAGATTTTTACTCTTTTTGAGCAACGCAACACGGCAAGCTTCAATTCCGTCACAAGCGCAAGGCTTTAAATTAAATTCAATGCCCTGCTCTTTCAGACCTTGAGCAACCGCGTCAGATAAACCGCCCGAACGAGCAAAAATTCTTCCGAAATAAGATGCATTGTCAAGGACATCCTCATGCAGAGTAGTAATATCAAGATCGCGGCTGTCGAATAACGCCTGAAGCTCTTCAAAAGTCATTGCAGCATCAACATACGGCTTAACCGAATCCCTCTGGACCTCAGCTTTCTTAGCCGTGCACGGTCCTATAAATACAACCTTGCATGGCGCGTCATGTTCCTTGATATATTTTGAAATAGTGCCCATAGGCGAAAGATTGTGCGATACATACGGCAAAAGTTCGGGCAGGGATTTTTCAATATAGCTTACAAAGGCAGGACAGCATGAGCTTGTTAGGAAGCCCTTTTCCGCAAGCTCTCTGGATTCCGAATATGCAACCATATCTGCTCCGAGAGCCGCCTCGATAACCGTATAGAAACCGAGTTCTTTCAGTCCTGCAATAACCTGACCTAACTTCGCATATGTAAACTGGCTGGAAATAGCAGGCGCAACAACTGCAAATACCTTATAATTGCGATTATTATCACTCTTCTTGATAATATCAATAACATCAAGAATAAACGACTTGTCGGAAATAGCTCCGAAAGGACACTGATATACGCAAGCTCCGCAGGCGATACACTTATCGTTATCAATCGCAGCAGCCTTATCCTCATTCATATGAATAGCCTTTATTTTGCAGGCGTTCTCACACGGACGCTTTCTGTCAACTATTGCAGTATAAGGACAGACCTTTGCGCAGGCTCCGCAGTTCACGCACTTTGACTTGTCAATATGCGCAACGTGCTGATGATCGAATGTGATTGCTCCGCGCTTGCATACGTCTTCACAGCGATGCGCTAAACAGCCGCGGCATGAATTTGTGACCTCGTATCCACCCATAGGACATTCGTCACAAGCCGTTTCAATAACTTCGATAACGTTAGAGTTGCTTTCATCACCACCCATAGCGAGCTTAACACGTTCGCTCAGAATAGCGCGTTCCTTATAAACACAGCAGCGCATGGTCGGTGTTTTTCCCGGAACGATAATTTTCGGTATGTCAAGCAAATTGTCAAGCAATGTGTCATTCCACGCCTGGCGTGCCACCTCTCTAAGAACCTTGTATTTTAGGTACTGGACCTTAGTATCAAATTTTCTCATTTGCGACACATCCTCCTTAAGGATAACTGAAACCACACATAAAATGGTTCAGCTTAATTTATCTACACATAGATCGGCTTTAAAGTTCCGGTAAGATATTTTCTTCAAAAAATTCATCAACTGACTCGGGCGAAACAGAATAAAACTTATCACCCGCAGTTACACATACGCCCTGCTGACATTTTCCCATGCAGAACGTTCCTGCAAGTTCAACCTTTTCATCAAGATTTTTTTCGGCAATTATCTCTTTAAGACGTTCAACAACCTGACGCGAACCTTTTATATGGCAGGAAGAGCCGATACAAACAGTAATCTTCATTGAAATTTCCTTTCGTCTTCGCGAAAAAATGTTATACATTTTCTCCCGATATTCTTTTGTTTAAATAAGCAAGCGAAAGTGCCATGTTTTCATATTGAACAGGAATTTCTCTCGGAACAGAAAGCACGCACGGCGCAAAACACCATATTGCCCTTATACCGCTGCCGACAAGCCGATCGCAGACCGCCTGCGCGCTGTTTGAGGGTACAGCAATAATTCCTATTCGTATATTGTTATCTCCGCAAAATTGATCCAAAAAATCCATAGAATAAATCGGCTTTCCTGAATTACTGTACTGCGTTTCACTCACAGCAGTATCAAAAGCCGCCATTATATCAAGTCCGTAATCGCCGAATCCGCCGTAATCCAACAAAGCTCTGCCGAGCTTTCCCGCTCCGACCAATACGACCTTGCTGTTTTCGTCCGCTCCGAGAAATTTCTCAAGAGCTGCTATAAGTTCGCCGACATTGTACCCTGTTTTGGGTCTGCCTGCTCCGCTTACAGCGCCAAGGTCTTTACGAACCTGAACCTCGCCTAAGCCAAGTTCTTTTGCAAGAGCCGTGGATGAAATGTTTTCGGTATCACGGCGCGTGCTTTTAAGATGCCTGAGATAAACTGGGATACGCCCCATTGTTGCACGCGAAACCTCAACCTGCTTCACAAAAAATCCACCTCCTGAAAGAATTAAAACTGCGCCGCACAATCACTGCGATATAGTGCGGCGCCGCTTTAAATCGTTTTACGAATTACGATTTCTTTTCTGCAAGCTCTGCCGCCTGGTCAAGCTTTCTGTTTCTGAAATACAAACCAACGTCTATCGAAATCGCTACAAAGTTGATAATGTAGAAGATAAAGCTCAGGATAAATATAAATCCAAGCTCCTTTTCTCCGCCTGTCGCTTCAATAATCTTCTTAACGATACCGAAAATATATCCAACGAGAAGGAAAATTTCAAAGAAAAGGCTCTTGCCCTTTGCGGTGCGAGAAATGTAGGATTTGCGAATAGAAATCGGCCACGAAAGACCAAAACAGAATATCATCAGTGCTTCGAGTAAATCTGTAACCATGTTTTTGTCCAGCTTTCTTTTGTGTTATTATAATTTTCTGCGATAATCGGGCAGAAGCTTCGGAGATACGGCGTCAGTTTTTATGCCCGCCGCTTCACGCTCTGCGTCGAACTTTGCAATGTGATCAAGAGTGAGCTTTCCGACTGTAACTTCCTTAGCACGCGCGGAAGCGTTCTTGCCTGCGCTTCTTCCGAATACGATTATGTCGAGAAGCGAGTTGCCCATAAGACGGTTGCGTCCGTGAATACCTCCGACTGCTTCACCTGCTACAAACAGATTTTCAACATTTGTGGTCATTCCGTTTACGTCGATGTCAAGACCACCGTTCTGATAGTGAAGCGTAGGGTAAACAAGGATAGGTTCCTTGCGTATATCAATTCCGCAGCCTGCAAACATTCGCATCATTGCAGGAATACGCTTTTCAATAGTGCCTTCGCCGCCTATTGCTTCAATCATAGGAGTGTCAAGCCATACAGCCTCACCACTGCCGGTATTTACGCCCTCGCCACGGTCAGAACACTCGCGGATAATGGAAGCTGCCGCAACGTCACGGGTTTCAAGCGGATGCATGAATACCTTACCGTCACGATTTACAAGCTTAGCTCCGAGCGAACGAACCTTTTCGGTAACAAGTGCGCCGAAAATCTGCTGCGGGAATGCCGCACCTGTGGGGTGATACTGGAGAGTATCAGCATAAAGGAGCTTTGCGCCGACGCGATAACCAAGCACAAGACCGTCTGCGGTTGCACCGTAGTGGTTAGAAGTCGGGAAGCCCTGATAATGCATACGTCCCGCGCCGCCTGTTGCGATAATAACCGTTTTAGCGCGTGCGACCATAAGTTCATGCGTTTCCATATTCATGAGAACCGCGCCCGCTGCTCTGCCATTTTCATCAAGGATAAGTTCAATCGCCGAAGTAAAATCAACAATTTCAATGCCACGATTGATAACTTCGTCGCGAAGCGTACGCATGATTTCCGCACCGGAATAGTCCTTCGCTGCGTGCATACGCTTTCTCGAAGTTCCGCCGCCGTGAGTGGTAATCATTGTTCCGTCGGGAGCCTTATCAAATTCAACACCGAGATCATTAAGCCACTGAATAGCTTCGGGAGCGTCACAAACCAGCTTTGCGAGAAGTTCACGTTTAGCAGCGTAATGTCCGCCGCCGAATGCGTCAACGAAATGGATTGCGGGAGAGTCATTGGGTTTGTCAGCCGCCTGAATTCCGCCCTCAGCCATCATTGTATTTGCGTCACCCATACGAAGTTTTGTAACGATCATGGTCTTTGCGCCCGCATTGTCAGCTTCAATAGCCGCAGAAGCACCTGCTCCGCCGCCGCCGATAATAAGAACGTCAACGTCATACTTTACGTTGTTGAGATCAACATCATTTGCGGAAATACGGCTGTGTGCCTGAAGCATTTCGCAAAGCTCATGCGGAACTTCTTCGCCCTTATTCGGGCCTATTTTTAAAACAGAAAATTCGCTCTTCTTATAGTCAGGGTGATAAGCCGCAAGAAGATCTTCCTTTTCTTTCGCAGTCATTCTGGCAGGCTCATAAGCTATGTTTTCAGCTCTCGCCACCTCAACTGCCGCCAAGGATTCCTGAAATTCTTTTGAATACATCGACTTTATCCTCCTTACTTCTCTATATCTCTGTTATTATAGAGTTCTTTTATCTCCTCTATCGGCTTGCCCATGAGGTTTTCAATAAGTTCGGTAAATGTTCCGTCCTTAATTTCCTTTACACGGTTTGCAAGGTGTTCAGTCTTAGGAGCGAGATACTTTCCGTTGAGACGGCGTGCGAGCATTGCAACCTGCGGATGAGAAATGCCTGCGGGGCAGCGAGACGAACAAACGCCGCACATTACACAGTCAAAGGATTCTTCGGCGCACTTATCAAACTCACCGCGCTGGGCGTATGCGATGTATTGCATAACGTTCAGCTCCTGTGTGCAGCTCTTTGTGCAGGCATTACAGCCTACGCAAGCGTAAATTTCGGGATAAAGCTGCATCATTATCTGTTCGGTAGGCTTAATCTTTTCAATATCGTAAACCTGCTTCACAAGAGGGAAGAAAGGAAGCGTTGCGATATACATATTGTTTTCAACCTTTGTCTGGCAGGCAAGACAGGTCTTGAGTTCTCTGTCGCCCTTAATACGATAAATCGTAGCGCAAGCGCCGCAGAAACCGTTACGGCAGCCGCACTATAATGATCAAATTCACACTTGCCGAAGAATCCTTTGACGAGCTGATAACCGGCGTACTCCATAGCGCGCATAATTGTCAGGTTGTCGGGTACGCTGTACTGCTTGCCGAACAGGTAAATGTTAACCATATTTTCCATGTTCAAATTCTCCTTATCAGTATTCATCGGGAAGCTCGTCGATCTGGTCGCAGCGGAAAACAGGACCATCCTTGCAGACGTACTTTGAACCGATATTGCATCTACCGCACTTGCCTATTCCGCACTTCATGCGAAGCTCCATAGTCGTATACACCTGAGTCTTGTCAAATCCAAGCTCCTGAAGTCCCGCAAGTGTGAATTTGATCATTATAGGCGGTCCGCAAAGAATAGCAATCTTATCGGTTGAAAAGCCGAGTTCCTTAACATAGTTGGGTACAAATCCGACATGACCTTCCCATTCGGGCTGTTCACGGTCGATTGTAAGATGAACATTAACGCCGGTATCCTTAGCCCATTCATTGATAATTTCCTGATAGTCTACGAGATCCTGCATACTGCGCGAACCGTATACAATATCAATTTTTCCGTAACGATCGCGGTAATGACGGCAATAATTTATAACGGAACGAAGCGGAGCAAGTCCGATACCACCCGCGATAAAAAGCATATCATGACCGGCAAATTCCGTATCCACAGGGAATGCGTTGCCGTAAGGTCCGCGTATCGTGATCTGCTGTCCGACTTCCATAGAATGAAGCCACTCGGTAACGCAGCCGCACTTCTTTATGGAAAATTCCATAAATTCGGTATTTGTCGGAGAAGAAGTTATTGAAAACATAGCCTCTCCTACTCCGGGAATTGACAGCATTGCGCACTGTCCGGGCTTATGTTCAAAAGCCTTCTTGCCGTCGGGAGTAACTACGCGAAAGGTCTTTACGTCGGGAGTATCAATTCTGATATCTGTAACAACGCCAACCACAGGGATAAGCGGTTCTTTTATATCAATCATTTTATGCTTCCTCCTAACTTTTTCATTACCTTTACAATATTCATCTGAATAGGACATTTAGCCATGCATCTGCCGCAGCCCACGCAGGAGAACAGACCGTCATTGTTGGTCGGATAGTAGACCAGCTTGTGCATAAAGCGCTGACGGAAACGTTCAAGCTGAGTAAGTCTGGGCTGTCCTGCCGACATTTTTGTAAATTCGGAGTACATACACGAATCCCAGCAGCGGAAACGCTTTACGCCGTGACCTGTGTTGAAATCCTTGATATCGTAGCACTGACAAGTCGGGCATACAAATGTGCATGTTCCGCAGCCAAGGCATGATTCTGAAAGTTCTTTCCATTCGGGCGCGTCAAAAAATACCGAGGTTTTTCCGTTTCCGAAAGCTTCGGCTGAAAGATCTGCGAGCGGAAGCTTTGAAAGTCGTTCCGCAATGACCTTTTTCTGGTCGTTTACCACAGCTTCGTCACTTTCTTCGGTTATTGAAGAAAGCGCTTCAAGCAGCTTTGCGCCTTTTTCGGTCTTTGCATTCATGTAAAGAGCGTCATCGGTCTTGTAACACACAACATCTCCCTCGGGATTTGCAGCGTCAATTCCAAAAGTGCCGCAGAAGCAAGTCTCATGGGGCTTTGTGCAAGCCATAGACATAATCACGGCATGATCGCGGCGATTTTTGTAATAAGAATCAACAGGTTCAGCAAGAAATACGCGGTCAAGAACTTCAAAGCTCTTTACATCGCAGGCGCGAACTCCGAAAATAACAAAATCTTCACATTCGCTGCGCGTATCGATTACTTCAATGCTCTTCCCTTCCATTTTGAAATCCATAAGGTTTTCAGTCTGAGGGAAGAAGAAGTCCTTTGCACTTCTCACAGTATTGAGAGCGTTGGAAAGTGTTTTTCCGCTTTCCCATTTTTCATACTTAGCACCCGCTTCGGTATCAACGGGCAGATAAAGCGCTTCGGTTTCAGAAATTGCGGAAAAAAGTGAATTAAGCTTATCAAGTGAAATTTTACGCATTTCCATCACCTCTTTCTACCGCTTCTCCTGGCTCTAAGTCGTCTGTTGTATAATTCACAATCGGCGCACGGCTTCCGACCTCGGCACCCGCCTGATATTCACCATAGAAATTGTCAATATCCTTGATGAACTTACGGTTGAGCAGATGAAGCGGAATGTGCTGTGGACATACGCGCGAGCATTCGCCGCAGTCTGTGCAGCGCCCTACAACGTGAAATGCACGAATAATATGGAACATCTTTTCTTCAAACGAGTTCGCAGCAGCCTTATTTTCAACACCAGAATTAGGGTTGTCAAAAACGCACTTTTCGCAGGTGCAGGCAGGACATACATCACGGCAGGCATTGCAGCGAATACAGCGTGAAAGTTCATTCTGCCAGAAAGCAAAACGCTCATCGGGAGTCATCTTCTCGATTTTTTCAACTTCATCAAATCTTGCAGAGTCAATAACCTCACCGTCGCTTCCGAGGAGTTCGTCGTACGCAACGTGCTTCTTTGACTTGCAGTTTACACATCTGTCGGGAAGAACAGCAGTTCTGTCGAGAGTAAGGCTTCCGTCGTAAAGCGTATCGACGATAACCTTATCGCCGTCCTCATGAACGGCAGAAATACCGTCGGCAGCCGCCTTAATACGACCTGCGTCAAGCATACCGTCGCAGGGTACACCGACAGCATACACCTTTTCACGATCAAATCTATGCTCTGTGAGGAGCTGATTGAAACTGTATGTATCACACGGTTTCAAAAAAACAAGAATTTTATTCTCGCTCTTGCCTGTTTCCTTTACAAGATACTTGGAAAAGTTCGCTCCGCAAAAATCGTTCCAGACAAATTCCTTTTCAAGCTCGTCTGCTGTACGGAAAATTGCAGGCGTTACATCATAATCGAATTCTCCCTTCTTCCAGCCGAGAACGCGGTCAACTGCACCGCTGTTCAGCATTTCGGAAGCCTTGGAAATGAGAATTTCGCGCTTTATTTCTTGCATCGCAAATCCTCCAATCTCTTGTTTTCACCGAGAGAAGCAACCTTTTCGGCAAAATCATTCATTGTTGCGGCAAACTTTGCGCCTTCAGCCGCACTTACCCACTCAACGCGTGTGCGCTCTCTTTCAATACCCAGATAATCGAGCATTGAGAAAAGCAGAGCCATACGGCGGCGTGTGTAATAGTTGCCCGAGGTGTAAT
>OQVQ01000561.1_pt1 | contig 17125 bp, 12 predicted proteins | sample 1691491 | NCBI WGS metagenome assembly OQVQ01 (sample SAMN03418252, study PRJEB22391) | human gut metagenome | biome: human-gut; feature: organic feature; material: feces | host: Homo sapiens | place: Tanzania | collected 2013-01
ATATTTCCGCCGGATTGCACGAAAACGAAAAATCCGTCTGCGCAATCTGCACACCCGATTTAATCAGCACGTCCTTAGAGCTGAAACAAGAATATTAAGGAGGACATTAAAATGGCTAACACAAGCTATACATTATCAATAAACATCGAAGAGGCTGAATCCGCAGCCCGCAATATGAACAGCACGAATGAAAATCTCAAAAGCAAGCTCGAAGAGATCTCCGGCGTTATCAACAATATGCAGAACGTATGGGACGCAGATACCGCAAGAGGAACGACCGAGAGATTTAACCAGCTCAAGGGACAGTTCAATGCTTACTACGAAAGAGTAAAGAAGTTTGCGGACTTCGTTCTTAACGATGTTTCTACCGCTTATCAGACGGGTGAAAAGACAATCACCGTAAATACCAATAACATTCAGAACGAAAGAGCGAAAGCTGAGTCATAAAATAGCAGCTTACGGCAGCCGGACGAATACGTTCGGCACGCCGCAGGCGTGTTATACTAATCTTTGATTGTTCTATAGACAAAGGCGTCAGATAGAACGCTCTAGGAAAGTGACCGCAGGCGGGCTGCCGCCCGGCAAGGGAGCTTGACAATGAGTGGCTGCGTTGTACCCGACGAATTTGTCTATAGGTTTGTTAAAGATTAGTATTAAGACAGGAAAGGAAATGCTAAATTATGAGAAAAGCAATATCAACGGCGCTTGCGGCTTCTATTGCTCTTCCGGTGATGCTGTCTTTTGCTTCGGGCTGCGTAACTGCTTCCGCTGAGGACAGCATAACCAATGGCGAGCTGATAGTGCTTATAAACAACACGTTCGGCTTCGAGGGCTTCGATTCGCAGGGGCCGTACTTTGAGAGTGTTCCGTCGGACAGCCGATATTTTTCCGACATTCAGACGGCGGTCGAATTCGGAGTGATAGACGAGCTGGTTACCGACATTGATCCGAACGCGGCTGTTACGCGCGAATTTTTTTGCAATGGCGGCGTCGGGCGCAATAAACGATGATCGCACGCAGAATGTGACAATTTCAGACGCTTCGGAGATTACATATCTTGACGGCGTACTTACCGTTCTTAATCTGGGACTTATGGAGCTTGATGGCGGAAAGTTTGTCCCCGATAAGAAGATGAGCGCTTCGGAATGTATTCTTCTTGCCGATGAAGCGCGCCAAATATGGGCTACCTGCACGGTCAACGCACCTTTATACGAGGTGAGTCTTGCTGAGAATGCAGTCGATTTCACAGGCATGGAGCTTTATTCTTATGACCCTGAAACGGACGAAGTGATTTTTGACGACGCGGCGTTTAATGAGCTGCAAAAGAAAATGTCCGACAACAATTTCAAATATGAAAACGGCACGATTACGGTCGATTCCGCCGAGGCGTTCGGGATTTCAGAGGGAACAATTCTTATTATTCCCGGTAACGACGGCGAAAGCAGTGCTGTTAAGGTTACTTCAGTAAAAAAGAACAGCGATGGAACCTGTACGCTTTCGACCGAAGCTGCGGATCCTGAAGAAGCTGTTCAGAATTACAATGTTGAGCAGAAAATCACACCCGACCTTTCGCAGGCGGTATTTTATGACGCAAACGGAAACGTTGTAGAATATGTCTCCGAAGAAGAAGCAAACGCGCTTTTGTCGTCTTATTCAAAAAAAGCGCCCGCGCAGCTAATCGGCGGCGGAAGAGTTGATTTTGCCTCGGCGCAGAAAGCTGAAATTGCTGATACGGGTAAGATAAACGTTTCAAAGGGCGGAGTATCGGTTGCGCTTGATACGCCCCTCGGTCCTGTAGGGCTGACCGTTTCAAAGAATTCCATAAAGCTGAATACGTCGATTCTTCTCGGGAAGAACGACAACGGAAGCTGCACGCTGAGCTGCGGACAGGAATTCAACAATATTTCATTTGATTACAAGGCGAAAACAGGCTTGTTTGAAAAGAAATATCTGAAGTTCGTAATGAACTATACGACGGTAGAGAAGCTCGGCATAAAGGGAAACTATGCGAAGAGCATTACGGTTGGACATTTCGATTATCCGACGGGAATAGGCGACCTTACCGTTAAAATGGACATAAATCTTCAAATCAACTTTGACGGCGAGCTTAATGTTTCGCTTACAAATGCGGGAAGATCTACGGGTATGGAATACCGCAACCATAAGCTGAGTTTTATTTGTACAGACGGTCGGCAGACGATCGACGTGAACGGCAAGGCGAAGGTTGAACTTACCGTTCCTGTCGATGTTTCGGTTTCCGCGATTTTTGGACTGCTTAAAGCGGGCGTTGTGATTACTCCCGGCATCGGTGCAAAGATGAACATTGAAACGACTCAGATCGAAACGGGAAAAGCAAATCCCTCGCCGCTTATATGCACGCAGGTCGACGCGTATCCCATATTCAGAATAAAGATATATGGAAAAGTTATCATAAATTTCAAGCCGTATACAAAGGAAATACTTGGCGAAAATAACGTTGCGTTCAGCTTGCATTTTGAACTTTTCGAGTCGCTTAAACCCGAGCTTGTCGAAAAATGTACAAAGGACGACAGACAGAAACAGGCTGCCGACAAAGAAACCGCACAGGCGGGAGTTACTGTCGGCGAGAATCTTAAACTGTCGGTAAATCAGGCGACAATAGACAAGGATCAGACATTTACCGTAAGAATTTCCGAAATGCCGTCGGGATACACTTATGAGGACATCGGCGTAATCAACAGCAATGCGGACGTTATTTCTACGAGCGGAAAGGCATTGGTCTCGACAGCTTTTAAGAAGAGCTGTGAAGCGCTTACGGGATATTCGTACAACGTTACGGGAATTTCAGAGGGGAAGGCTGTGCTTACTTTTGGTACAAAGGATGGAAAGTATAGAGCCGACTGCAATGTGACGGTTGTTGATTCGTCCATTTCAAGAGATTATTCGATAAAGCTCACGACCTACGGTACGTCAATAGGAGTAGGTTCAAAGTCGAAAATCGAAATAGAAAAGCTCCCGGATCAGGTTTCTGAAAATGAAATAATCTGGTATTCTTCCGATGCGTCCGTCGTAAGAGTTGACCAGTACGGAAATATAACGGGAATGGGAAAGGGTTCCGCCATTATATATGCGGAAACTCCCAATAAAAGATCCACTGCTGCCTGCTCGGTCAACGTAAACGAAGCGGGAAATGTTTCAATGAGATTTCTGCCGTTCGGCGAAGCGGCTGAAATTGCTGTATAAAAACTGTATACTGAACCTGCATATCCTAAGGAAGCGCTGAATAAATCGCGGTACGCATCTTGCTTGCATACCCGATTCAATCAGCACTTCCTAAAAAGGGATATGCGAGGTTTGGTTTTTGCGTGTTTTTATCAATATCCCTTGATGCGGTAATAATTATGCATTTTCATCGGGATATGCATAATTATTATTACATATAACAAAAGTCAGGAGCGAGAGATGAAAAATAAAAAGGACATATCCCCCGAAAAAAAGTTCAGACTTACGGTGTTTATTGTTACAGCCGTTCTTTGTGTGGCAATAGTCGCGCTCGGAATTCTGTATGTTTCAAAGCTGAGAATGAGGACAAATGCAGAAAGTTCAGATAATACAACAACCGAACAGACTGTTTCCACAGAACCGATCACCTCGGCGGTTTCTGAAACAACGGAAAATACAGATGAACTTATACAGCCGCAGGAGAGTAACCTCTATCTTTATAAGACAGCCGTCGTATTTATTACCGCTGTAACTCCATTTAAAATGACTGCCCTCGCTGTCCGCGAACGCAGACGATCGGGGTCGAGAACCGCACTTATACAGCGACGGCGGAACCCGAGGGAGATGTTGATATAAGTTCGCTTTTTGCTTGATTGGAGGTGCGGCTGATGTTTAAACGTATTGCGGCGGGTATAACTGCGGCGGTCGTTTTCGCGTCGTTTTATGGACAGGGGCTGGTGAGTGAGGCTGGCTATGGCGACGATAATGAAGGCGGAAGCTGGGATACCGGATTTCAGGGTTATCGCTTTTCACTTGTAAACGCTGACGGTGATGTTGAAAAGATTGTTGATGTCTGGGATTATAGCATGGGTTATGACACTACAAAGGACGGTCGTTGGTCGTACTATGGTTCGGGTGTAGGCGTACACAGTCCTGCTGTAAACGCAATAGATATGGAAGAAATTCTTAACTATGGCGACAACGATCATGGGTATGACGAATGTAGTGTTGAATATAAAGTGTTTAACAAATGCAAGATTGAGCTGGCGCAAGGCGCTTCAAATACTCTCCAGACCATGTCGGGGCTTTGCTTTGACAGCAATGAAGATTGGTATGTTGCTGATCATAAGGAAATATTTAACAATTCAGAGTTAAAATCAGACGACAAATTTTCCTCGAAAATGGTTAAATATGATGATAAGGGCGACAGATTTCTACTTTGTACATATAACTCGGGGAATTACGATTTCAATTTTGCTTACAACGGCGGTCATGAATTTATTAAATATGCACTAATAGGAAAAGATGGTGAAAAAGATAACGAAAGATGGCTTGGTGTGTGTGATGTTCTTACGTCACTAGGCATTGACGTTTATGAGGGAGTAAGTGATTATTCTACCGTTGCTGGCAGACGAAAAATATACAATAATCTTATGGCGGAATTCGTTGCCAATGAGTACTGCATTATTGTAGAGCCTCTCAGTATGAATATTGAATATGAAGTATATGATGTTGCATTGAAAGATAATAAGAAAGGCAGCGGTATAAAGGTTACATTCTATTATGGAAGTACCACAGAGCTTGCAATCTATGAACAGGAAGAGTATGCCGACCTTTGGCTTAATGTAATAACAAGCGGACTAATGCCCAAGGCAATGTATGTAACGGACGATTATAAAGTTGATCTGGAACGGTATTCAAAGGGAACGCTGAAGTGTGTAAATGAAACTGACTGGGATTATTATGACTGGCAGGGCGATTTGCCGGAGGCTGTGGCTGAAAAGATTAAAAAAGACCCGGGCTATGATTATTTGAAAGGAATTTTTCAAAACGGCGGAATAGATAATGATAGTTTTAAAGGCGACGGCTACATAAGAAAGTCAAGAAGGAACAATTCGCATTACAGCAGATACACGCCCAATTTCATGAGACATTACGCCTGCGCAATGGCAATGATAACCTCGTCGGACTTCATAAAGCCGCAGGTAGCTACGCAGGATTATGACTATCATACTTCTACGGACGTTATAAGTTCTGTTCGGGTTTCAAACCGAAGCAGCACAGAATATACAACCGATATTTCCGCCGAAAGTTTCACACCCGAAACCATAAAAAACGGGGCGGGCGTGCCGCAGGCTATGGTTTGCAAATTCAGTCTGATCTCGGTTCTTGACGAAAGCGGTACAATCCCCGTTTTTACGACCGACCTAGAGATTTCTGAACAGGCGGAGAAAAAGTTTGCCGAGCTTGGATTCGCAAAAGACGAAAATGGTGAATATATCTGTGAATTTTACGGAAGCCTTGACGGGCTAGCGTCAAAAGACGAAGTTCTCGACAACGGATACGGCGCGTCGTATATCAGTTTTGAATGGAAAACACCTGAAAAGCCCTGTACGGTCACATTTCGGGCGGAGTTTCTCGACGCGAACCTAAGTCCCGAAGCTGTTCTCGGAACAGCTGAAAAGGACGGAAAGCGGGCAACCGAGGTTAAGTCCGACGACGGTAGATTTACAACGGAATTCGAGTGTCGGATAAACGATGATATTGAAAAAAATATTCTGAACGAGGATACTGTTCCCCCCGACAGTGTTTCAATAATAAGCGTAAAACCCGCTGAAAGCGCGTCCGCCGGCGAATGGGAACGCTATAAAACAAATCTCGATATATATAATGATTACACCGATAAGTTCGGCTCCGACGCGAATCGATTTACAGAAGCCGATTATATGGGAATGACGTCGTAGAGCAGTCTTAGCTGGACAGAATATACTGCGGCGTATCGCGCGGGAACGGCAGATATTGAAATAACGGCGGTAAATCATACTGTTACGGCGGCTGTGACCAACGACGAGAGTGCGGCTGGACCCGACGGAACGGCAAAGGTAATACGCACGGACGCAAGCGGACTTTATGAACCCTATTCGGACAGCATAGGTTCGGGATATGGAATAGGAGTCAACTTTATTTCATCATTGACGGCAGATACGACGGGGAATTCATACGAAAGAGACCTGACGGTGAACGGGCGGAGCTATAAAAATACGCTTGTGACAAATTACGGGCGCGGCGCTGTGCTTTTCCCCGAGTATGATTATGAAAAATACTACGGAGAAGTAATCTGCACGGATAATTCAGACCCGTTTGCGGCGGAATATTCGCTTATTTCAAATGAAAATTCGCTTTATTACGAAGAACCGTCGGAAAGCGAGGATAAGCTGGCTGCGGAAATTGCGCAGGACAAGCGTTCGAGAATTCATTTCACGCCTGTGTGGTATCCTGACGGAGAGTATGAGATCGCGTTATGTATGTTCGACGCGTGGACTCCCGCAGGAGAGCTGCGGCTGTGCAGGACAGCTTCCGTAACGATCTCGGGCTCGCTTTATGACACATGGTATGTGACAAGAACGGCAAATAACCAGAAAAGGGGATAATAATGCTTTATTGCAGGAAGTGCGGGAATGTCGTCAAAGCCGACGCGAAATTCTGTGAAAAGTGCTTTTCGCGGCTCGACAAGGACGGCGTAAGCAGCACGGTCAACAAGTACGAAATAGCGGCAATGAGCAGAAATTCCGAGGAGTTTGCCGCTGACAGCTATGTTGCGAGAAACAATCTGTGCGGTGAACGTGTTTTCGGCTATCGGCTTACGCGGCTTATCGGGAGCGTTGCCGAGAGCGATTATTACACGGCTTCTTCTGCCGATAACGGCGTTATCGTGAACAAGACCGTTAGGCATATAGTTTTTCCCGACAGGGAAAGTTTCGATTGCTTGCGGCTTGTGAACGGATTTTCCGATAAAAAAGCAATGCAAACGCTTGAAAAATGTATAAATGCCGTTCCGCAGGGAATAAGCGATTTTATCGCACTTTGCGAAAAAATCGGGATAAGCTGTGCGTATGAGGACAGCACGGTGTACCGTTCCGAGCTTATGGGGACTTATCACGTTTTTGTACTTATGAGACCCGTTATTCCGCTTTGGGAATATATTCGAGGAAAAAGGATTACCTTGCGAGATGTCATATCATGGGGAATAAGCATAGCTTCACAGCTTGAAATAATTGAGCAGTATGGTGGGAAACACACCTGCATAAGCGATACCGACGTTTTTTTTGACAGCGGAGAAAATATCTTTATCGGAAGCGGGGTTCAGAATATTTTTTCGGACAATATGTATCTTGGGGCATATTCGACAGCGCGAAATATCTATAAAATGCCGTCGGAAATGGAGGCAGATCCTTCTGTTTACAGCGCCGGAATGTTGATATACCTGCTGCTTAACGGTATGCGCCACCCATATATAAATTATTCGGGCGGGCGGATAACAAGGACGGGTTATCTTGCCGCAGAGAAGCTGCGTGCAGAACACGCGCCTGCGCAGATGCCGAGGTTTGCGCGCAATTCGCTCGGAAAAGTTCTTCTGAGGACTTTTTCGGATATTGATGAACACAGGGTATCTGCGGCGGAGCTCAATCGTGTTCTGAAAAACTCGCTCATCTACATTTCGACCGAAGAGCTCAATACGGTTGTGCTTGATATTGAAAATGACGGAGAATAACAATGCTGATTACATTGATGAAGAAAAATGAAACAAATACGACTATTCTGCCCGAAAGAGTTTCGGGCAGATACCAGGTCATGCACATCGACGCTGACGGCGAAAGAGAGGCGCTGCTTGTTGCGGAGGCTGACGGTGATTGCTGGGTTATAAAAAGCGGGAGCGGCTCGGAGATAATTACGCCGGAAGGTGTAAAAAGGGAAATCATAGCTTCGGAGAATATGCTTTGTACAGTGCATATTTTAAAAACGGACGAAAACGCCGCGCTTTATATGCAAAAGCTGAAAACCGAAAATATGGTATTCAGAAAAGTTATTCCCGCGAACTCATGCAGTTTTACGATAGGGTCTGCCGAAATGTGCGATATATACATAAAAAACTACCCTGTCGGCGAATGCTGCGCGCGTATAGATCATGAGAACGGGAGCGGATTTTCACTTACCGCCTGCACGGAGGGTTCAGGTATATATAAAAACGGAACGGCGGCGGAAAGCGGCAGGCTGAAAAGCGGAGATGTGCTGTCGTTTTTCAATATCAGATTTGTTTTTGGAAAGAATTTCATTGCTTATAATTACAACGGCAGCGTGGAGATAAATAACTCCATGCTTTTCCGTGCTTTTGTTCAGGCGCAGAGAACCGAGGATATAACGTATTATTTTGACGACGAGTATAACCACGGGCTGTTTTTTTGTTCGCCTAGATTTAAAAAAGAGATACAGCCGGCAGAAATTTCGGTCGAATATCCGCCGCAGTCGGGACTTTCAAATCAGACCCCTATGGCGCTTACTATCGGACCGTCGGTGACGATGGGACTTTCATCGGCGGCAACGGCTTCATTTACTGTTATAAATCAGATAAATAACGGCGGAAATATAATGACCGTCATGCCGTCGGTAATAATGGCGTCAAGTATGCTGCTGAGTTCGCTTTTATGGCCGGTCATAACAAAAACTTATGACAAAAGCCGCAAAAAAAGGGAAGAACGCAAAAGAAAAATAAAGTATATCGGTTATCTTAAAAGTCAGTATGCTTTTGTGGAGAAGATAGCCGCCGAACAGACCGCAATTCTTAAAGAAAACAATCCGTCGCTTGAAGTTCTTGCACAGCGCATAGAAACACGGGATCGTGCGCTCTGGGAAAGAATGTACGGACAGAGCGATTTTTTAAGCATTACCGTCGGAACGGGAGAAGTTCCGCTGAACTTGAAAATAAGGCAAAGCGCCGATAAATTTACATTGGACGAAGATGTTCTCAGAAGCGAGGCTGAGAAATTTCTTGCGCAGAAACGCGTTATTGCGGACGCGCCTGTTGAAATTTCACTTATTGAATCCCCCGTTGTCGGAATAATCGGGGCGAGAAAGAATGTGCTCGGCTACATAAAGAGCTGGCTGCTGCAGCTTGCCGCGCTTTACAGCTATGACGCGCTCGGTATCATTGTTATATATGACGAATGTGAAGATAAAGACTGGGAATATCTGCGCTGGCTTCCGCATATCTGGAATGCCGAGGGCGATGTGCGCATGATAGCGTCGGACGCTAACGAGCTGAAAGTCGTTTCGGCTGAGGCTGAAAAAATACGGCTGGGTGAATCGGGTGAAAATAAGCGGTACGTTATCATTTCCGCTAGCCGAAAACTTGCGCTTAAAGCGGATTTTCTCGGACGTGTGATAAAAAATGCGGCGGAGACCCCATTCAGCGTAATTACGCTTTATGACGCTATGAGCTATATCCCGAAAGAGTGCCTTGAAGTAATAGAGGTGACGGACGAATCCCGTGCGAGGCTTTACAGAATGGATTCGCATGGGGATACCGAAGAATTTGATATTCCCGATTCTTCCGCGATAAATATGGGAAAGCTGTGCGTTGCTCTGTCTAACATAAGGCTGGCGCAGAACAGCGAGGCGTTTACGCTTCCGCCGTCGTATACGTTCCTCGAAATGTTCGGGGTAAGCAAAGTCGAGCATCTCAACTGCCTGCGGAGATGGGCGGACAGCAATCCGGTCGAATCGCTTGCCGCGCCTATAGGTATAGATTCGCACGGTGACCTCTGTATGCTTGATCTGCACCAGAAATATCACGGACCTCACGGACTTATCGCGGGAATGACCGGCTCGGGAAAAAGTGAATTTATCATGACGGTCATCTTGTCGCTTGCCGTGAACTATCATCCCGATGAAGTAGCGTTCATACTTATCGACTACAAGGGCGGCGGAATGGCGCACGCTTTTGAACATCTGCCGCACGTTGCGGGAATAATCACGAACCTCGACGGTTCGGCGATAACGCGTTCGCTTGTGTCGATACAAAGCGAACTTAAACGGCGGCAGCGGTTGTTCGGCGAAGCGGAACAGCAGCTCGGGACCTCGAATCTTGATATTTATAAATACCAGAAGCTTTACCGCGACGGAAAAGTTTCGGAGCCGCTCCCGCACCTTATAATAATCGCAGATGAGTTTGCCGAGCTGAAAACTCAGCTTCCCGAATTTATGGAGCAGCTCATAAGCGCGGCGAGAATAGGACGAAGCCTCGGAGTTCATCTTGTTCTCGCAACTCAGAAGCCCAACGGCGTTGTAAGCGACCAGATATGGAGCAACAGCAAATTCAAGATATGTCTGAAGGTTCAGGACAACGCAGACAGCGTTGGCATGATAAAGCGACCGGACGCGGCAGTGCTTGTAGACGTGGGACGGTTTTACCTGCAAGTTGGCTATAACGAGTATTTTGAACTTGGACAATCGGCATGGTGCGGCGCAAACTATGAACCCGAAAGTTCGGCGGCTAAGAAAAGCGTGGCGAACATAACAGTTATTGACAGGATAGGCAGAACTATAGTTCAGACTGACGATACCGTTAAAACGGGAAAGAAAAAGTCGGTCCTCGAAAAAAAGCAGCTTGACGCGGTGACGGGGTATATAGCGGAATTGGCACGCGAGGAAAACGTATGCGCGCGAGCACTGTGGCTTGAGCCGATACCTGAGGTCGTCATTCTCGACGAACTGATACGGAAATACGGTTATATTCAGCCGAAAGACAGGCTTTGCGCAGTTGTCGGAGAATGTGACGTGCCCGAAAATCAGGAACAGAAGCTGCTTTGCTACGACCTTGAACAGGCGGGGAATATTGTTGTTTTCGGTGCGTCCGGTTCGGGAAAAACGACGTTTCTTACTGCTGTTACATATAGCCTGTGCAGCTGCTATTCGCCGTCGGACGTATGGATCTATATTCTCGATTTCAATGCGCAGACAATGAAGAATTTCGGGCGGCTCAATCACGTCGGAGATGTCATGCTTCCCGACGACAAGGAAAAAATAAGCCACTTTTTTACATGGATAACCAAAGAGCTGAGCAGGCGCAGGAAAATTCTTTCCGAAACCGACGGCGGATATTACAGCTATATTCATTCGGGCGGTTTTATGCCGTGGATATGTGTAATGATACATAATTTCGGCGCTTTCAGCGAGTCTTATCCCGAATATGAAGAACTTATAGGCGTTCTTGCGCGCGAGGGAATAAAGTACGGGATTGGCTTTATACTTACGGCGATAACGGTAAACGCAGTTCGCTTCCGCATCGTTCAGAATTTCAAAACGCAGGTTTCTTTACAGCTTACAGATGAATCCTACGGAATGATATTCGGACCTACGCGCGGGCTTAAGCCTGCGCCGATAAAGGGCAGAGGACTTGTCATGAACGACGGGCTGAACGAATTCCAGACGGCGTATATCGCTGAGCCTGACGCTGTTTCAGCGGCGGTGTCGGTGCTTTCGGAAAGGCTTGCTTCGCAGTATCCCAGCACAAAAGCGTTCAACATTCCTGTTCTTCCAGAAGTATACAGACCTTCGCTTGCGGAGAAATATGCGGGAGCGAACGGAAATGTTATTCCCGCGGCGGTTTATATTACGACAGTCGAACCTTATATGTACAACACGCAAAGAGCGGTAATATATGTCATAAGCAAAACGGAAAGAAAACCGATATTTATTCAGGGACTTGCTGAATTGCTTTCAAAAAATGCGGACGTTATTGTCTGCGACGAAGCGAATAAGTTCATTCCTTTAGCCGAAACGGGTTACAGGCGCTTTACGGACAGGAAACAATTTGTTTCGGCGGTTTCCGAGATAAGTGCAGATACGCAGACGCGCACCTATATCTTCATAAACGGCATGGGAGGCTTTATGAACAGCGTTATAATGCCTGAACGCAAAATAATTGAAACGCTTATGGCGGCCGCAGTGAAAAACGCCATGATAACGTTTGTAATATCCGATAAGATGACCGAAACGGGTTCGTATTCCTCGGAAGCCTGGTTTAAAGAAGTTCAGAACGGTTCGTATATATGGCTCGGAAGCGGACTTTTCGACCAGTATCAGTTCCAGCTTTCAAACCGCGGGAAAAATGTCGAACTTGGCGAAGATTACGGCTATATTGTCGAGGACGGACGCGCGGAATGTGTAAAGCTGCTTTCAAGCGAGGTGTACGAAATTGAAAAATAAAATTCTTGTGGAGATATATTTCCCGGCAGTATTCAAGAGCTTTGATATTTATATTCCGGACGACGTTTCTTTCTTCAGAATTGTCATAATGCTGAAAAAAGCGTCGGGAAAACTCACGGGCGGGCTTTTTGAGCCGTCGGACGACAATGTTATCTGTGATATGGAGAGCGGAGCAATCCTTGATATAAATCAGACTGCAAGAGAGCTTTGCCTGCATAACGGTTCGCGGCTGATGTTCATATGAAGTTGATTGTTAAAACAAAAAGAAAGGAATAGTCAAATGAAATTTCTGAAAAACAGACTTATTATCGGGTGCGCGTGTATTGTTCTCGCATTTGCGCTCGGATTTCTCGGAGTCCCGTTCATTACTCAGGTCACAAGCGACAAGGTACAGGTAGTTGTTGCGTCGCAGGACATATCGAAAGGCACGCTTCTTACCGAAAATATGTTCAGAATAATCGAAATGAGCCTCGGAGACCTTCCGTACAGCCGCACAGAGCTTTATTCCGCAATAAGCGGCAAGAATAATGAGTGTATTTTCAACGTGAACTCCGCCGGTTCGCATTATGCGGCTTCGGATATAAGCGCAAACGATTTTGTTTCCAGAAAAAAGGTCACGGGAGAGATCCCATACAAAGATAAAGAGCTTCGCGAGCTTGGCGATGATGAATATGCAGTGACCGTATCGGTCGGTTCGCTTGACGCGTCAGTAGGCGGAAAAATTCGCGCCGATGATGTGGTTACTGTTCTTATCGTATCGGGTAAGGGCGAGCAGGAGCGTGCGTCTATCCGAAATTCGCTGAAATATATGCAGATAATTTCTGTTTTGTCGCGTGACGGCGTGGAAATAACGGGTGAGTCGAGTGAGGCCGTTCCCGCTTTTGCTACTCTGAAATGCAATCTTCAGCAGGCGCGTGAACTTGCGCAACTGAACGCAACATATAAGCTGCATCTTGCGTTTGCGGCACATTCCAGCAGCGAAAAAGCGACGGAATTGCTTGAAACGCAGAAACAGTATTTTGAAAATTCGGCTCAGACCTCGGAGGGACAGCAATGAACGGTAGGATAGTATGCTTCTGGGGCAGCCCGGGAAGCGGAAAGACGATAACGGCGCTTGCCACAGCCGCTGCACTTGCGAGAAAAAAGAAAAATGTCATAGTTTTTTCGGGGGATAAACTTACTCCGTCACTCAAGGTCTATCTGCCGTCGGTAGATGTTACGGGAAAAAATTCGATAGGTCCGCTGCTCATGTCGAACAGATATGAGGACGGTGACCTTGCCAAATGCATGATATGCCACCCCGAAAGCGAATATATATGCTTTTGCGGAATGGCACCGGGAGACAATTACATAACGTATCAGACATTCAGCCGCGAGAGCGTTGTGCGCCTTGTGAATAAGTTTGCGGCGCTTGCGGATTATGTGCTTATTGACGGCGTAACAAATCCGATCGACGACACTATGACGCTTGCCATGCTCGAACTGGCTGACGCAGTCGTGCGCACCACTACCGCCGACGCGCGCGGGATAGTGTATTCCGAAGCGAACAAGATGATATATCGCGACCCGAAGTTCCGTTATGACGAGCATATAACCGTTCTCGGGAATGTACGCGAAATTTCGCCTTACACCGAAACTATGGCGATAATGGGGCAGTTCGACTTCATTATCGAATAATCCTACGAAGCCGAGGATAATATGATCGGCGGACGGCTTATCCGCGATCTCAAACGCTCCAAGGGTGTAAAATTTGAGCGGACTATAAGCAAACTTGTCGAAAGGATTGAACAAATTGAGCATTGACCTTGACAGCTACCTTTCATCAAAAGCCGGCAGTTCATCATACGCCGACATTCTCGCGGCAACTCAGGCGTTTATTTCGGGAACATATCAGGATATTCTTGCAAATGATCTGAATATGGACGACCGCCGCCTTATAAAGGATTACATACGTCAGTACCTTATCACAAAGGACATAAAGCTTACCGACGGAATGAGCGTATCCGAGCTTACTGAGAAGCTGTATATGGATATGGCGGAATTTTCGTTCATAACTTCATGGCTGAGAAACGCGGAGGAAATGCAGCTTGAGGAGATCAATATAAACGCGTGGAACGATATTGAAATTGTATCGGCGGGTCATAAAAGAAAGGCGGAGGAACGTTTTATATCGCCGCAGCACGCTATTGACGTCGTAAGACGAATGCTTCAGGCGAGCAATACGGTAATTGACGACGGACGGCCTACCGCGCTTGGTTCTCTGGCTAAAAATATTCGTATAACCGTTATAAAAACGCCTATTCTCGACGACGATGTCGGGGTCGCGGCATCGATACGAATTGTATCGGGCGTAAACTTCACGCGTGAAAACTTATCGTCGGGAACAGCCTCGGAAGAAATGCTTGATTTCTTGTCGTGCGTTGTGAAATACAATGTGAGTATATGCATGGCGGGCAGCACAGGCTCGGGAAAGACTTCTACGGCAAGCTGGCTCCTTTCAACAATACCCGATAACAAGAGAATCTATACCATTGAAGAGGGAAGCCGCGAATTTGATCTTATAAAAAATGACAGGAACGGCAACCCGATAAACAGCGTTATACATACCCTGACGAAAACTACCGTAGACCACAGCGGCGATATTACGCAGGAAGATCTGCTTGACCTTTCGCTGCGTTTTGACCCTGATGTTATCTGCGTAGGCGAAATGAGAAGCCGTGAGGCTTTCGCGGCGCAGGAGGCGGCGAGAACGGGACATACCGTTATCACTACTATTCATTCAAAATCGGCGGTCGGCGCATATATGAGAATGACGACGCTTGCAAAGCGCGCATATGAATTTTCGGACGAAACGCTTATGAAAATGATGATCGAGGCTTTTCCGATAATTGTCTATCAGCGTCAGCTTGAGGACGGAAGCAGGAAAATAACCGAGATAATCGAGGGCGAGGGATTTGAGAACGGGATGGTCAAGTACAGAACCCTGTACCGTTATGTTGTTGACGATAATATTTCCGAAAACGACAGTATTACGGTCAAAGGGCACTTTGAACACCCGAACCGCATAAGTGATGGGCTGCGTTCTGAGCTTTTACAAAACGGTGCGTCAAAGTCAATGGTTTCTGTATTCTGAGCAAAGGGGTTTGTTATGTATATTCTTATCGAAATAGTGTTCGTACTGCTGCTCGCAGCGGGAATATGGCTTATTTCGGGACTTTCCGCTGCGCAGGTTAAAGCGGATCTGAAAAGATATGCCCGAGCGTCGGCGATAAAGTATTCCGAAAGAAAAAGAAGCAGGCGGCTGAGCCTGAAAAAGCAGGTCGAAGCGCTTTCACAGGCGAAAAAAAGTAACTTTCTTGTTGCAAGTTTCAACGAAGCGCGTACTATTCTTACTGCGCAGCGCCGCGGAGAAAAAATGGGCGTTGTCTACGCGATAAGCGGTGTGTGCGGAGTTGTCGGCGTGATTGCCGCGCTTCTGGCGAATAATATCTATCTTGTTCCGCCTTTTGCAGTCGGATTTACGCTTATTCCCGTCTGGGTGATAAAAATGTCGCGCGCTTATGTCAGAAAAGCCATGACGGACGAGCTTGAGGTAGCGCTTTCCGGAATTACAACGTCATATATGCGCACTGACAGCATTGTCGCGGCAATAGAGGAAAATATCTCGCTTCTTAACAATCCGATAAAGCCTGTTTTTGTAAAATTCCTTAACGAATACAAGCTGGTAAACTCTAACGTTGTGATCGGACTGAAAAAGATGAAACAGTCGATAAATCACACGATTTTTACGGAATGGTGCGACGCGGTTATACAGTGTCAAAGCGACAGAAGCCTTAAAGTAACACTTTTTCCGATAATAAACAAATTCTCGGACATAAAGGCGGTCCAGGCGGAGCTGGATACGATAATGATGGCTCCGTTCAAGGAGTTCATCACACTTACGGCGGCGCTTCTGCTTACGATACCAATGCTTTACATACTCGGAAGAGAATGGTTCGATATCCTTGTCGGGACAGAGATCGGAAAGATCATTCTTTCGCTTACGAGCGTGGCGGTATTTGTGGGCATAAACAATGCCGTCAATCTTGTTGAACCTATAGAATATAAGCGGTGAAAAGGAGTACCCGATGGATATATTCAAAAAAATATCTGAACGTTCGGCAACATGGTCTGATTTTTGCATCGCTGGGATAGAACTGCTTATCATGATACTTGCTGCGGCGGGAATTTATTTTATCGTCACAGAATTTGTAATTTCGCCGAGCAGAAAAACCCGCAGGGCTATAACGGAAATAGGCAGGAAAAAACTGTCGACGGCAAATCAGCTTATTATGCCGATAGCGAACGTAATTGTAAAAGTAATACGACTTTCGCCGCAGAGAAAATCACTTCTGAGCAAAAAGCTATATTCTGCGGAAATCGAATATACGCCGGAATTTTATATTGCCAGAGCTGCCGCAACGTCCGTGCTTGTGATCTGTTTCGGAATAATTGCAAGCATAGTTACTCCGATAATGTTTTTTGTAAGCGTTGTTGCGGCGGTCGCGGGGTATTTTGCGGGAACGCAGGAAGCGGACAAGATAATCAAACAGAAGGGCGAAAGGATACAGGGAGAACTTGTTCTTTTCGCAAGCACGATCCAAATGCAGCTCGCTACCTCGCATGATATTATAAAAATATTTGAAAGTTATAGAAAGATCTGCGGCGACGCAATGCGGCACGAACTTGACGTAACGCTTGCGGACATGAAAACCGGAAGCTATGAAAAGGCGCTGAGAAATTTTGAAAGCCGCGTTCAGTCGCAGAATCTTTCTGAGATAATAAGAGGGCTTCTCGCCGTACTAAGAGGCGACGACCAGCGTTCTTATTTTGATATGTT
>OQVQ01000563.1_pt1 | contig 17078 bp, 17 predicted proteins | sample 1691491 | NCBI WGS metagenome assembly OQVQ01 (sample SAMN03418252, study PRJEB22391) | human gut metagenome | biome: human-gut; feature: organic feature; material: feces | host: Homo sapiens | place: Tanzania | collected 2013-01
TATGCCATGCCTACGAGAAGTGTATAGATAATTGATGTATTCGGCAAATCAGAATATTTATATTCCTACATTCAAATTCTATTAACTTAAAACAGCAGCAACATATTAATGCTGCTACTGCTTCAAAAGATTATAAGGATAAAATATTGGAATATAGGGATAACAATTTAATTTTCAACCCTGCCCGTAATAGGCATTAGGGCCATGCTTACGCATAAAATGTTTATTCAATATGTAATCCGGCGCTGACGGGGAATCAGAACGGATTTGTCTAGTAAGAACTGCCATCTTGGCCACTTCTTCCAGTACCACTGAATGATAGACAGCTGCCGCTGCATCCTTGCCCCAGGTAAAAGGTCCATGATTGCGACAAATAACCGCTGGCACATGAAGCGGATTCAACTTTCTTTCCCGAAAGGTTTCCACAATCACCTTGCCTGTACACGTCTCATAATCCTGATCTATTTCCTTTTGAGAAAGGTTGCGAGCACAAGGTATTGGACCATAAAAATAGTCAGCATGAGTAGTGCCATAGGCAGGAATATCCTCTCCTGCCTGTGCCCAAGCCACTGCATTGGTACTATGGGTATGAACTATACCCCCAATTTCCGGAAACTCCCGGTATAAAATCAGGTGTGTTTTAGTATCAGAAGAAGGGTTCATCTCCCCCTCCACCTTATTACCCTCCAAATCCATAATAACTAAATCCTCAGGTCGTAAAGCATCGTAATCAACACCCGAAGGCTTAATAACAAAGAGCCCTTTCTCTCTGTCAATACCGCTGGCATTACCCCAAGTATATGTAACCAGACCTCTTAGAGGCAGTTCCATATTAGCTTCATAAACTTTTAACTTCAATTCCTCAAGCATGTTGTGCTTCTCCTTCCGTCAAAAGACTGGTAAGATCCTCCAAGGAATTTAAAATCATGCCAGGCTTGGTTTCACTTTTAACCACATCCCGCAAATTGCTCTCACCGGTGAGAACTAGAATTGAACGAGCCTTACTCCCCTTGGCTACAGCAATATCTGTATATAATCTGTCTCCTACAATAGCAATTTCTTCCTCACTATTGCCTGTATGCTCCACAATATAATCCAAAGTATGACGGGTTGGCTTGCCGAAAAATTCTGGATATCTGCCAGTAGAGGCTTCTATCAATCTAGCCATAGCTCCACAATCTGGAATAAACTCCCCGCCCTCAATAGGACAATTCAAATCTTGATTAATTCCATAATAAAGGCAACCGTGGCGAATATAGTGACAGGCCTTGGCCAGCTTATCATAGGTTAAGGTGGTATCAAACCCCAAAACAACAATATCTGGATTTTCCTCTGTCAGCTTCATGTCAAAAGCTCGAAACTCCTCAATAAGAGAAGGTGTACCTACCACATAAACAGATTTTCCGGGATGCTCTTTCTTTAGATAGCTAATCATTACATGACTGGAAATCATCATCTGCTTATTTGTAATGGGAATACCCATCTGATGCAGCTTATCTATATATGCCTGCTGACTCTTGGATGAGTTATTAGTAAAGAAGAAATATTGACGACCTGTTCGCTCCACTGTATCAAGGAAATTTTTGGTATAAGGAAAAAGGTCATCTCCCAAATAAATTGTGCCGTCCATATCCAGGACAAAGCATTTTATTTTCTGTACCTCATTCATAAATGCCTCCTTGGAGCCATAGGCTCCTTACAAAAAGGGGAGGTCTCCTGCAGCTCTTGTGTCAAAAGCCCCCCTATTATCTACATCCTAGCAAGAAATTGCTTCTTCATAGAAATTATAGAACTTCATCAACCTCATAAAGGTAAGTCTAGCTCTAACGTACGGTGAAAGCTTTGCTGTCTTAGCCTGATGGTCCTGCTCAAAGCCCAAATCTGCCAAGGATTTCACACCCTTTACCTGCTCAATCATAGCAATAAGCTTTTCCGCCTCAGGAACAGTCTGAAGAATTTTGGCAATCTCTTCCCTGCACTCCATAAGTCTCTCAGGCTTTACATTATCCAAAAGATTAGGAGTATTCTCCAGAAGTATGGTTTCCAACATTTCTGGTCTTTTGAAATTAGCCCTAATAAGTTCTTCCTCCAAAGGCACAGACTCTTTTACCTCACATGGCCCAGCCAAAAGTTTTTCCGCAGCCTTATGGTAAATTTTAGATGCCAATACCAGACCTACACCAACCTTTTCTCCATGATAGAAAGGAATATAATCATTAATAACTTCCATTTCCCACAGATGAGACATATGATGCTCTGCCCCAGAGGCCGGACGAGAATTGCCCGTCATCTGCATAGCTATACCAGAAAGTAACAGTCCATACATAAGATCCTCATAGGATTTAGCATCTCCAGATACCAAACCTGGAAGACTGGCCACCAGACTATCCAAAGCCTGATACTCCAGCTGACAAATTTCATTGCAAATATATTCACCTGTTACAAGATGAGCAATCTTCCAATCAGCCAAGGCCGTATATTTGCCCAACAGATCAGAAACGCCAGAGGCTGTCAGCCGCAGCGGTGCCTTGCTATAAATATCCGTATCTGCTACCACAACCAAAGGAGAAACAGCTGTAAAGCTTTTCTTACAACCATTCCAAGTCATAGCTGCTACAGTTGACACATAACCATCCACACTGGCCGCAGTAGGTACAGATATAAAATCAATACCCATGTTATAGGCATGATAGCGAGTAATATCATGAATGGTACCAGAGCCTACAGCAATCATCAAATCTACAGCGCCAACTTTATTAAGGCCTAGCTTAGCTTCTCCCACTCCCTTTTCATTGGCATGCAGATCCCTAGAGTCAAGCATAATAGTTTTGATGCCAGGCAGCAGCTCAGCTACCTTTCGACCAGCAGCCTCATAGGTATTTTCATCACAGAGCATAACTACATTTTTTTTATCTGCAAAAGAGGGGCGTTTCATAATCTCTGGCAGCTTTTCCACTGCACCTTTTTCAATAATAATATCCTCTACTACCACATCATGCTTATGGCCACAAGCACATGGCTTCTTAAATGTCTCTATATCAATTTTCATAATAGACACGTCCTTTCATCACTGAGGTTAAATTTCCTTTAATTCCTTTATTCTGTTACAGCCATATCATTAGATGCAGCATTCTTTTCAGCCTGCCGATTCAGATAAGCCACAATAGCATCTCTCTTGGTTCTGAAAATAATGAAGGCTACAACATAGACAGCCACAGAAATGCCAATCAACACAGGATTTGCTGAAAGGAAGGACAGAAATACCAATCCCAAAGCCGGCTTGCCCAAAATGTTAAAGCTGGTAATCATAGCTGCCGCAGCAGGAATGGCAAAACCTGCACTACGAGCTACATCTGTAAAGAGAGGGGCAGTATAGGTACACATAAGCAGACCTACACTGAACCAAATGGCACCGCCCAGCAAAATCTTAGCCATATTGCCACGGTAAACTGCAACCAAGCCCTGTACCATATAAGGAATAGCCAAAAGGTCTACTACAGGCAGTACCTGATTGCCTGGAAGTATAACGGCAATAACAATCATAATGGGGATTAGCAAAAGACCACTGGTAAGCGTAGTGCTTTCACCGTAACCTACTGCATCATTGACAGCAATATACCACTCACGCTCATCAGACTTCATAAAAGCCCTAGCCGCCTCGGTGATAGGTGCAAAGGCCTGAGCAAACATAGATGCCACCTTGGGGAAGATGGCCATAATGGCTGCGGTAGCAATAGCACACTGCAGGGGAGAACCCCAGCCTGCAAAGGTATCCAACAATGCCAGATTGCCCAATACACCAATCCCCAGACCGATGAGGAAGCCCAAGGTCATTGGTTCACCGATAAAGCCCAGTTTCTGGCCGATAGAATCAGCATTAATCTTAACCTTGTTCAGACCGAGGAAGTTGAAGATAGGATCTGCTACAATGGCAAAAATAGCAGGTTCTACATTATGCATAGCAATGATGGTACAATTTGGATAACCATAGTAGTCTGACCAACGCTTAGCCACCAGCTCGGAGATAAGCAAACTATACAGATTCAGCAGTACCATACAGGCAATACCTAGTAAGAAACTATCTGTAGCATAGATAACCATAGCACCCCAGACAATATAGGAATAATTATTCCACAAATCCGAAGGCTGAAAAATATTTGTCCATTTTACTACAAAAAGTACTGTTTGAAGTAATATACCCAACCCTAGATATATCATACCGGCACTGGTAGCAAAGGCTACCACTGAGGTTGCCTGCCAACCTACATCAAAGGTATTGAGCTGTACACCGGTAATACCCGACATAACTCCAGACATTCTCTCAACCAAGGGAGCAATAATAGGTGTATATGCTCCTATAATGAGAGTAAAGCCCTCCAGAGCAACACCGGCATACATAGCTGACATAAATGCCTTCGCCGGCTTGACCTTCATAATCAGGGCAATCAAGAAAATAATGAAGGGAACCACAATAGCGGAACCAAAATTATCGATGACTGCTTTCAGAATTTCCAAAATACCCATATCTAAACCCCTTTCCCTCTAACTTATGCCGCAGTTACTTGCCCACAGATTTCAAGGCAGCTACTACATCATCCAGGAACTTATCCTCTCCAATACCGGTAACACAGGCAAAGGCATTGATAATAGGCATGCCATAATCACCCTTCTGCAACGGACTGGTATGAGTCATAATATCAAATCTACCAGAGGTAGCCAGATTCATAGCTTCGGTAGGTCTGCATTCAGTAGTAGAAACATTGTAGCCCTTTTTAGCAAGCTTTTCTTTCAGCTTGCTTGCCACCATAGAAGAAGTAACGGTACCGGAACCACATACGGATAAAATATTTACTGGAATTGCCATAATTAAACTCTCCCTTCAATTAGATAACTTCTCTTTTACTTAGGATAACTGATTGTCCAATTGCTTTTCCTTATTTTTGAATAGCTGGATAATATCTAAAGGCTTTTGAGCAGTCATCAAACTATTACGAATCTCCTGTTGATTAAAAAGACTAATCAACCTGTCCAGAACAGCCAGATGAGCCTCAGGATTTTCCACTGCCAGCATGATCACCAGGCTTACCATCACATCCTGATCATTTGTGCCCATATGGTAAAAATGTACTGGCTTATTCAACACCCCTATAGCAAAGCCGGTTTTGTTCACATGGTTACGATCAGTATGAGGCATGGCAAAATTTATGCCCTGCAAATCTATACCTGTGGGATAATTCCGCTCCCGTTCCTTAAGAGCCTCTATATAGCTTTCCTTGCAGTAGCCCTCTCGGATTAAACGGCCTCCCAGCTCCTCAAAAATATCATCACTGGATTCCGCCTCTAAATTCAAAGCAATAAGATTTTCATTTAGCTTTTCCCAAATCATAAATCATCCTCCTTCCTTTTTTATTAGGAGTTCCTTTCCTTGACTATATGTTACTATAGTGACCTTCAAAAGAACAGCGTAATGGTTTGCAAGCTTTGTGCAAATTACAATGCCCTTTGCAGCCTTTTGCAATTCCCTGTGCAAGTCACAGCTTTCAGCTTCAATATTTTGCAAAAAACTGGGCAGATTGGCCTCTTCCATATACTTCCTTGCAAACCATAGGGCAAGTATCTGTATATCATACAAAAAGCTGCACAGTTTTTTTGCAAAAAAAGCAGCTGTCCTCTTGTAACAGCTGCAAGATATTGAATTATTCTATTTCCTTTCTTTCTAGCAGAAAAACCTCCATTAAGGCATGAACATCACTAGGATTTTGACAGGACTGCAATCTAGATCTGTATTCCTTGTCATAAAGCAGATTCATCATCTGGAACATACCCTTCAAATGGCTTTCCTTATCCTTGGTACTAAGACAACATATCCATTCCACCGGATCAAAGCCTTCCTTACCGTAGGGCACTGGAGTTTTTAGCCTAATAAGACTCATACCGAGCTTCAAAGCTCCGGAATCAATGGATTCATGTGCCAATGCAAAGCCAGGCGCAAATACTATATAAGGTCCATTTTCTTCCACATTTTTTATCATTTTATCCACATATTGCTCTGCAATATAACCATTCTCCAAAAGATAGGCAGCAGATTCTCTAATGGAATCCCGCCAATCCTGACAAACTACATCGAAACGTATAGCCTTCTCAGGCAACAAATCTGTCAATACCATATACTGAGGCCGTTTGAAATACCCCTCTGTAAGCTGACGAATTTTCTCTATCATATCGTTAGATGAAATTCTTTCACCAAGCACAGTGTGGATTTTCTTTAGCACAACCTCTGGATTATCAACATCCTTAGCTGATTCCTGATGGGATGGTGACGGAGAAATTTCCGCCAAAAGCTCTCCTACCCGTACACAATCCTCATCAGTAAGCATAGGATTTATCTGAATGTATTTTATTCCGTACTTACTAAGCGAGATGGTAGAAATCACAGCATCAGCCCGACTTAGGTCAAAATTAGGAATGGAATGGGCTGAGATAACATCCAATACATCCAACCGAAAATATTTTTCCAATCTGGCTTGCAGCAATCTAGCAGTGCCTATACCGCCATTACATACCAATACCACGGAATAACTAACAGGCTTGCTTTTGAGTCTTTCAATAGCAGCACAGATATGGACTACAATATAGGCAAACTCTCCTTTCGAAACCACCTTGCCTAGATATTCCTCCAATACATGAATATGCTTTTGAGCTGCTGCAGCTACGGTGGGATAACGTTCCACAATATCCTCTACGGCCTGATTTGTATTTAGATATTCTCCCCCCGCCGAAAATGTAGATTCTAAATGGTTGATAAGATTATCATAAAAAAGATAATCCTCCTGCAAGGCTATATCTATTTCCTTAGACACATTTTCTATAAAGCTCATGGTAACTACCTGCATTTTAACAATTTCTACATTGTAGGCAGTCATCTTGATATAGCGGACATTGTGAAGCAATTTTCCCAGATAGAGTATTTCCGCCTCTGGCAAATCACCTGCTACGAACTTCCCGTATTGCTGCATAATCCTTTGAGCCATATCATATTTATCATTTTTGCTAATATCCTCTGTTTTTACATAGCATTTTTCCCGCAGTCGAAACAGAGCCAATTCCAAATAAATTCTCAGCTGGTCAAAGGCCTCATCAGTAAAGCTGCGGCCAAAGGATTTCTCTGTTTCACTAAGAATTTTTTCTATGAGCAATCTATCCTCAAGGTACTTAGAATCCTGTCCGCTAATAACTGCTAAAAGATGCCTGTAAATTGTTTCCTCCCGAAAAACACTGGGATAAAACCTAATCGCCCGAAAGAGAAATTTCCGCTTATACCGCTCCTCTCCCTTTAGCAAAAGCCCCTTGTTGGCATAAGAAAACAGATACAGATTATTCTCTTCAAAAAGCTGTCGCAGTGCTGACTGATCCTGCACCACCGCCGAGCGGCTTACAAATAAGCACTCTGCCAAATAATCCAATGTAATAAAATCCGCCTTGGCTAGAAGCATTATGGCTTCAAAGCATAACCGTTCCTCCTTTGATAACTTAACGGAATAAAAACCATTCTTCGCTAAAGAAGAACGTACCTTTTGAATACTAATAGGTGCATTTATAGCCCCTTGCCTGCCATATGTTACTGCTGGAATCCCATTTTCCTGCAAATAGCCATTTATTTGTTCAATATCATATCGTATGGTACGTACAGATACACCAAATTCCTCTGCCAATTCATTAATAGTTGTAGTCTGACCATATTCTACCTTGGAGACAAGCTTGGCCACTATTTCCCTTGAACGATTGTTCACGATTTACTCTCCTCTCTACAGCCCAAAAAGCCTGCTTTGCCAGCAGGCTTTTTTGAAATGTATTTTAAATAGTAACATCCCTATTTGCAATTACAATATTGCAAATCCCCAATACGAATTATCCTTACATGATATTATAACAAATATATGTCAGTTTTTCACCCTTGAATCATTTGTAATAAAATTTTGTCTTAAATACTCCAGTCATTAGCTCCCATAACGGTATCCAGCATGGTAGCTCGCAAAATGGCATTAGCAATACCATTGGCATCCTTTTTATCAGCATCAGCTATCTCCTGCCAAGACTTATATGCAGAATTCAACTCTGCTCCTGCTGGCAGTACCAACAGCACAATCACCCCAGCCAAATTCAAATGCCTTACCACCTGAGCATAATCCTCTCCTACCTCAGGGGCATAAAAATACGTATGCCGGCCGTTTCTCACCAGCTGCTGCTCTGCCTGACTAATCGCCTCAACAGAAATCCCATCCTTTTCCGGCTGGAAAGCAATGGTCACGGCCTGCTGCCAGTTCAAAGCACTGCGCATCCTAGCTGCCGCCCGCTGATTTCTATCCTTATCCTCAGCCTCAATACTGCGCACCACGCCACAGGCTGCCGTCATATTGCTAATACGGTCAATAAGAATAAACTCACCCTGAGTACGATGCTGATTAAAGGTATCTATCACAATAGGCTCTACCACTGACAGCTGGCAAAGGGCAATCTCATTTTTGTTCAAGGTATCTGTCGGAATATGCTGACCTGTATTAATATCTATGCCATATTCAATCTTAGACAAAATGCCAGGAATTTTCTTTGTCCCCAAAAAGACAATAAAATTCTTTCCCACAGTCAAAGGCACATCATCCATCCACAAAATTTCCGCTGTGAAATTATCCCCCTGACTAATACCGCTATCCTTTTCCAGCACGCAGCCGCGAGATACATCCACCTCCCGGTTCAGCTGAATAGTTACCGGCTGGCCCTGCACTGCCTGCTGTTCCTCGTGGTCAGCTACAATAATTTTCTTCACCTGAGCCTGCTCCCCGCTAGGCAAGGAAGTCACTGTATCTCCCACAGCTATAGAGCCGCTTTCCACCTGTCCCTGAAAGCCTCTAAATTCATGATTAGGACGACATACCCGCTGAACTGGCAGATAAAAGCCTTTTTCCTCTCCCGCCCTTTCTGTTACATCCACATTTTCCAAATAAGGCAACAGGGCAGGCCCCTTATACCAAGGCATATTAGGCGAATAATTGGTAATATTATCCCCCTCTGTAGCCGAAACAGGAATCAGCTGAATATTCTCCAAACCAATCTCCTTTTTAAGGTCTACAATCTGCTTTTCAATAGCTTGGAAATTCTCCTCATCATAGCCTGTTAAATCCATTTTATTAATAGCAAAAACAAAATACCTAATGCCCATCAAAGCACAAATACGGGCATGACGGCGAGTCTGAGTCAGCACCCCCTGAGTAGCATCCACCAAAATAACTGCCAAATCTGCACAGGAAGCACCACAGGCCATGTTCCGGGTATATTCCTCATGACCGGGAGTATCAGCGCAGATAAAACTGCGATTATCCGTGGTAAAATAACGATAAGCCACATCTATGGTAATTCCCTGCTCCCGCTCTGCCAGCAATCCGTCCAACAACAGGGAATAATCAATAGCTCCCCCACGACTGCCTACCTTGGAATCCAGCAGCAGAGCCTCCTCCTGATCCGCATAAATCAATTTGGCATCATACAAAAGATGTCCTATCAGCGTAGATTTTCCATCATCCACACTGCCGCAGGTAATAAATTTCAACAAATCATTCATTAGAAATAACCCTCCCTTTTGCGACGCTCCATACTGCCTGCGCCCTCATGGTCAATTACCCGGCTGGTACGCTCTGACTCCACAGCACCCAAGGTTTCCTCCACAATGCCATCCAAAGTATCTGCCTCAGATTCCACTGCACCAGTAAGAGGATAACACCCCAGTGTCCGGAAGCGGATTTTGCGATTTTGAATCTCCTCTGGCTTCAAGTTCAGCTTATCCACAATCCGATTATCATCAATCATCAGAATATTGCCATCCCGCTCAATGCAGGGTCTTTCCTTGGCAAAATACAAGGACACAATGTCCAAATTTTCCCGGCGGATATACTGCCAGATATCCTTCTCCGTCCAATTGGAAATAGGGAAAATTCGAATGCTTTCCCCTTTGTTAATCTGGGAATTATACAGCTTCCACATTTCCGGCCGTTGATTCTTTGGTTCCCAAGCCTGGGCTGCATTGCGGAAAGAAAAAATTCGCTCCTTGGCTCTGGACTTTTCCTCATCTCGACGACCACCGCCAAAGGCCGCCGTAAAGCCATATTTGGTCAAAGCCTGCTTCAAGGCCTGAGTTTTCATAATATCCGTATAGGAAGCACCATTATCAAATGGATTAATACCTGCCTGCAGTCCCTCCTCATTTTTGTATTCCAGCATTTCCAAACCATATTTCTTGGCCTGAGCATCACGAAATTCAATCATTTCGTGGAATTTCCAAGTAGTATTTATATGTAAAAATGGAAAAGGAGGCTTTTCCGGATAAAAGGCTTTCAAGGCCAGATGCATCATTACAGAGCTGTCCTTACCAATGGAATACAGCATAACCGGCTTTTCACATTCCGCCGCTACTTCCCGGATAATATATATGGCTTCCGCCTCCAAAGCATCCAGATGCGATAGTTTTCCCATAATTTTCTTCCTCTCTATTCAATAGGCATTTGCCTGATTTTTTTCTACAGTTATTTTCTGCGTGTGTCCCTCTAGCTGCAGCTCCCAAACCAGCTTGTCACGGCTGTCATGAGCATAAAGTCTGCCCCCGGCCCCGCCCAGATTGGCACTAAGATAATAAAAAATAGCATCCTTGGGGCAGGCCTTAACACAGGCTGTACACCCCCAGCAATCCCTTACATCCCGAATCGCCGCCTGGCCATCCTTAATAACAAGCAGATTTCCCGGACAGGCCTCAGCACAAAGACCACAACCAATACATTTATTTTTTTCAATGCTGATGCTCATAATGTTCACCTCGGCCTACCAGCGGACGCTGGATAATTTTGATATTTCCCTGTTCCAAGCGGGAATTAATATAACCCTCAAAGGCAGCATTCTTAGCTGGATAATCCAGATTCTCAGCAAAGCTATGCCAGCGGGTTTCCTTTCTAGCCTGCAAATGGGCTATAAGCACACGGCAGATTAAAAGTCTTTCCTGCAGCTCAAAGATTTTTAGCAGCTGATAATTATCCTTGCCGCGAAGACCATGACTTAATTTAGTCAACCTGGCAATATGCTTAGAGGCTATATCCAGCTGACTTTCCGTATAGCGATACCCGGTGCTGATGCCCCCAGCATATTCATCCATTACCTGCTGCATAGCTTCCTCCAAATCCTCAGTAGAAAAAGGACTGGCCTCAGCATTATCCTTTATCAGTAGGTTTTCTACCTGAGCCACAATAGCTTTTTCCGTCAAAGAATTATGCTCAAAATTTGCCAAGGAACCTGCATAGGCCGCTGCTGACTGGGCTGCCAGCTTGCCTTCCACAAAAGCTCCGGTTACATATTTCTGAGGACAGCCTCCTGCCACATCCCCTGCGGCAAAAAGCCCCGGCAAAGTGGTGGCACGCTGGGCATCAATCCAATAACCGCTGGCTGTATGACCACCTACCACATAAGGCTCGCTGCCTTCAACCTCCACATTGGCTACAGCAGGCCCTAGGCCAGTTTCCCGCCATTTCATGATCTGAGCCGGAGCCATATTCAAATAAGCCTTTTCCAAGGCCTCCTGCTCCGCAAGACTAATTCCCTTGGTAGTTAAATAACAAGGGCCTCGACCAGCCAAATTCTCACTAACCACCGCATAAAGTCTTTCGGCGGTGGTATTGCCATAGGCTTCCTGATACAGCTCTCCCTTGGCATTAACCTGCTGAGCACCAATGCCCTGAGCCAAAGTACCGGTAGGAGCAATGGTATCCTTACAACGCAGGGCAATAAACCGCATTTCAAAGGTGGTCATCTCTGCCCCTGCCCTCAGTCCCATAGCATAACCAGCTCCCGTATTAAAAGGGCTATACCACATTTTGTGACGGCTGATGCCGGGATGATTTGGTCTATACATGCCAGCGGCTCCGCCGGTGGCGCAAATAGTGGCCTTAGCCTGAATAATATAAAGGGCTTCATCTCTTAGACCTATGCCCCAAGCACCTGTGATTCTGCCATCTTCCTTATCCTGCAAATAATCCACCAGATTAACATGCTGAATTATTTTTACATTATCAGCCTGGCGGACAGCCTGAGCCAAAATAGGCTTAATATTTTCACCGTTAATTTTAATATTCCGCCAACCTCTTGCTACATATTGTCCTTGGGTATCTTTTAGAATCACCAAGCCCAGCTTTTCCAAATGATGGGTAGCCTGATTCAACCCCTCTGCCATAGTTTGCAGTAAATCGTAGCGTACAATGCCCTCAGCATCGGCAGCTGCATAATCTGTATAATCCTCTGGCTTGTGTCCCGGAGTAATATAAGCATTCAGGGCATTTACTCCTGCAGCCAGACAGCCGCTGCGCTGAATATTAGCCTTGTCCACCAGCACCACAGACAGCTCAGGGTGTTCCTCTGCCAAGGTAATGGCACTATAGCAGCCAGCAGCCCCGCCGCCAGCAATGAGAATATCTGCCTCTATTCTTTTTACTTCCATACCATTGCCTCCCTAGATAATTACTGAATTCTGCTGCTTAGCCTGATTTTCCACAATCTGAGTTTGCCCATGAGCAAAGCTGTATATGCGATGTATCAGCACCCTGGCCTCATCTCCCTCACGGAGGGGCTTCTTCTCTAAACTGCGCCAGCCTCTTAGCAGCTGCCCTTTAACCTCCACATCAATCTGCATATTATTGCCTCGGAAATAGGTTTCCCGCACGATTCCCTTTTCCGCTGCCAGGGGCAAATACATTTCTCCATCATCAGCTCCGATTTCCAAAAATTCTGGCCTGATAATGCCGGGATGACTGCCCTCTCCATTGCTGAAGCCCTTGAAAATGGTATAATCCTCCACTGGCACTGATTCCCCAATAAACTGTGCCACAAATGGGGTAGCCGGATGCTGATAAATTTCTGCCGGCGTCCCTATCTGCTCCACATGACCTTTATTGGTAATGATAATATCATCTGCCACCTCTACTGCCTCATCCTGATCGTGGGTAACAAAAATACTGGTAATACCCAGCTGATGAATCATACTGCGAAGCCATTGCCGCAAATCCTTTCGCACCTTGGCATCAATGGCGGCAAAAGGCTCATCCAACAGCAAAAGCTGAGGCTCTGGCGCCAAAGCTCTGGCAAAGGCCACCCGCTGTCTTTGACCACCAGATAACTGCATGGGATAACGATGTATAAAATTAGCCAGTCCCACCAGCTCTGCCAGCATTTCTGTCCGCTGCTGGATTTTCTTTTTATCTGCTTTTTGCACCTGCAGCCCAAAGGCAATATTTTCTGCCACTGTCATATGATTAAATAGGGCATAATTCTGAAAAACGAAGCCAATGCCTCTTTTGCCTGCTGGCAAATCATTAACCCGCTGACCGGCAATAAAAATATCCCCCTTATCCGGCTGTTCCAAGCCGGCAATCATGCGCAGAATGGTTGTTTTGCCGCTGCCGGAGGGGCCTAATAGACCAATTAATCTGCCCTTTTCCACCGCCAGATTTACATTATCTGAGGCCTTGAAGTCGCCATAGTTTTTTTCAATATTTTTTAATTCTACTTCCTTAGACATCCTTCATCCTCCGTTTTCCTCGCCATTCCACCAGATTCCGCAGAATCAGCACAATAACTGCTAATATAACCAAAATAGCCGCTACGGCAAAGGCAGCCGTAAAATTATATTCATTGTAAAGTATCTCAATATGCAAAGGCAGGGTATTAGTTTTGCCTCTAATATGGCCGGAAACTACTGATACCGCCCCAAATTCTCCCATAGCTCTGGCACTGCACAGAATAACGCCATAGAGCAAGGCCCATTTGATTCTAGGCAGGGTAATGTGGCGGAAAATGGTCCAGCCCCCCGCTCCCATAGTGGCCGCTGCCTCCTCCTGACTATTGCCCTGACTTTCCAGTACTGGCACCAGCTCTCTGGTAATAAAAGGAAAGGTTACAAAAACCGTGGCTAGAATAATTCCCGGTACGGCAAAGACAATGGCGATATGCTCTGCCCGCAGCAGTGGATACAGATGGCTCATGCGACCAAAAAGCATAATGAAAAACAAACCTGCTACTACTGGGGAAATAGCAAAGGGTAAATCTATTAAGGAGCCTAGCCAGGCCTTGCCGGGAAAATCATATTTGGTCAAAAGCCAGGCCGAGGCCAGTCCGAAAATGGTATTCAAGACTACTGCTGCTACTGTAGCCTCCAAGGTAAGATACAAGGCCTTCAAGGCAAAAGGCTCTGTAACCGCTTGCCAGAAGCTTTGCCAGCCCTGAGCCAAAGCCTCCCGGGTCACCAGCACCAAGGGCAATACCAGCATCAGCAGCAGAAACAAGGCAGCCAGCCCTATTAATAACCACTGAGAAAATTTTCTTGGTTTCATTTCCTAACACCCCTGTCTCTTGGCCAAATACCGTTGATAGCCGTTGATGCTTAATAAAATCAAAAAGGACATGGCCATCATCACCAAGGCCACTGCCGCCGCTGCCTGATAGTCAAACTGCTCCAGCTTGGCCATAATCAGGAGGGGCGCAATTTCAGTTTCATAGGGCAGATTACCGGCAATAAATACCACGCTGCCATATTCCCCAATGCCTCTGGCAAAGGCCAAGGCAAAGCCTGTTAAAAGCGGGGCCCGTAGCTCTGGCAAAATTACCCGCCTAAAGGTGGTCCAGGCATCAGCCCCCAATATCTCAGCAGCTTCCTCCAACTGTCCATCCAATTCTCCCAGCACCGGCTGTACACTGCGGGCGGTAAAGGGCAGTCCCACAAATATCAAGGCAATGGTAATACCCAAAACAGAAAATACGGAAGGAATGCCTAGGGCAAAGAAGAACTGCCCCAGCCAGCCATTTTCCGCATATAAAGTAGTTAGGGCAATACCTGCTACCGCCGTAGGCAGAGCAAAGGGCAAATCAATTAGGCCGTCCATCAGGCGCCGACCGGGAAAATCATAGCGTACCAGCACCCAAGCTAACAGCAAGCCAAATAGGGCGTTTACCAGGGCTGCCACCAGAGAAGTCGCCAGACTGATATAGTAAGCATGCAGCACCCTATAGTCAGTTACTGTCTGCCAAAATTTATCCCAGCCCATGCCCAGGTTATACAATAAAAAGGCACCTAGAGGTATTATCAATATCAGGGATAAATAAAATATGGTAATTCCCCATGTGAGATGATACCCCGGTATCACCCTGCCAGCTTTGCTCATGACTTTTCCTCCCTAAAAATTTTCTGGATAATTATTTTTTCTCAAAAATCTGATCAAAGGTGCCTCCATCGGCAAAATGCTCTTTCTGAGCCTTGGTCCAACCTCCAAAGGCGCTATCAATAGTAACCAGCTTCAGCTCAGGAAACTGGTTCTTGTATTTTTCTGCAATTTCCTTATCCCGTGGACGATAAAAATTCTTGGCCGCAATTTCCTGCCCAACCTTGGAATACAGATACTGGATGTAGGCCTCAGCCACATCCCTTGTGCCCTTTATATCTACAACTTCATCTACCACAGCTACAGATGGCTCCGCCAAAATACTAATGGAGGGTACTACTACCTCATAGGCATCTGGAGCATCCTTGACAGAAAGCAGGGCTTCATTTTCCCAAGCAATCAGCACATCTCCCTGGCCACGCTGTACAAAGGATGTGGTAGCACCTCTAGCACCGGAATCCAAGGCCACTACATTGTGGAAAAGCTTTTGCATAAATTCCTTGATGGCAGCTTCATTGCCATTGTTTTTCTCCTTGGCATACTCCCAGGCGGCCAGATAATTCCAGCGAGCGCCGCCAGATGTTTTCGGATTTGGAGTGACTATCTGAACGTCATCTCTGATTAAATCATCCCAATCATGGATGTTCTTGGGATTGCCTTTCCTTACCAAAAATACAATGGTGGAAGTATAGGGAGCAGAATTATCTGGGAACTTCTGCTGCCAATTCTTGTCTATAAGGCCTGCCTGAGCAATTTCATCTACATCATAGGCTAGAGCCAAAGTCACAACATCTGCCTCCAGGCCCTCCCGCACAGAACGGGCCTGCTTCCCAGAGCCTCCATGAGATTGAGCAAAAACAATATCCTGATTGCTTTCTTTTTGCCATTCAGTTTTAAATTTCTCATTAAACTCTGTATAAAGCTCTCGGGTAGGATCGTAGGACACATTTAAAAATTCCTTGCTGCCTGTATTCTCAGCCGTATCACTGCCGCAGCCTGTCAGCACCCCAACTGCCAATAGTACGCTGACTGCTAATCCAAATAATTTCTTTGCCTGCATAATTCTTCACTCCCATTCTGTTCTTAATTAATATGTACAAAAAAAGCCTACAGCGGTATAGAGTATTCCTTGGAAAATATATTCCTATCCCATACTCTATACGGCGCCGTAGGCTTTCGTTTGTCGAATGACCTAAGCTTATACCATTCAATCATATATTATTTGTATGTTTTGTAAGTGATGTTGTTAGTTTACTATGAAATTATGAGCTTGTCAACATTTTTGTAACAAAATTTTATCCAAGTCCTCTGAGTAAACTCCTGCTCTCCTTACAAATTAAATTCCCTCTCCGTCTAGACCGGTGAAGCGTTGCTTTTCTGTCCGCTCCATTTGGATCACATTGCCATTCTTGATAACTATAACCAGCTTGCCATAGGCCAAATGACTAAACTCCTGTTGTATATGCTTGATAATATGGTCTTGTTGCTTAGCAGTCCATAATTGCTGCTCCAAATGCTGCCCCCAATTAGCCAAGCGCAGCTTCTCCTGGCTTTCTATCTGCACCAGCACTCCATCCTGAGCCACCAGTACCACCTCTCCAAAGGATATTTGCTGCATTTGCTCTATTAAATAATCCATAACCTCTAGGGGAATCTCCCTAGGGGAAAGCTTTAATTTCTTCATTTATGACTCCTCAATGATATTATCATACTATCTTTATATGTTTTATATATAATTATTATTTGTATGATATACTAAAATTTCATCAGCGTCAAGCTGAAAATTCTGATTTGCCGAGCTAAATGCTAATCTTAGCAATGGCATACATATACGAT
>OQVQ01000564.1_pt1 | contig 17072 bp, 24 predicted proteins | sample 1691491 | NCBI WGS metagenome assembly OQVQ01 (sample SAMN03418252, study PRJEB22391) | human gut metagenome | biome: human-gut; feature: organic feature; material: feces | host: Homo sapiens | place: Tanzania | collected 2013-01
ACCTTGAAAATCTGGTAATTCTGCCTTGATTTCCCAGTTAACAGCTATTAGACGACTGAATGATCCTAGGATAGCAGTAGTTGTATTGAATCATGGTCAAAGGGATGAGATAAGTGAAACAGCCATTAATGAGCGTCTTATTGATATGGGATTCAGTCATGTAGTAGATGCCAATTTGGTAGCTTCCCTACAGGATGCCCGGCTATTGGAGCATGTGTATAATGGGGGGACAAGTATTCATTCTGTAGGCAGTAATTTCGGTGTGGACTTCCTAGTGCTGGGGAAAACTTCTACCGATTCAAGACAGATTGAAATACCAGATTTTCAAGGTGGTTATAAAAATACTCGTCTAACCAGTGGCAAGGCAGAGATGACGGCGAAGATTATTCGCTTTGATACAGGCGATATCGTAGGAACCTTTGCAGTAGAAGCTAGCGGTATTGAAAATGGCAGTGGCTATGCAGAGAAAAAGGCTGTTAAAGCTTTGGCAGTTCAGGCAGCCGAAAAGGTTGAGAAAAAATTTAAAAAGGTTGGTGCCAATGTCAATACCAGTGTACAGGTAATTGTCAAGGCTTGGGATTATCAGCGAGTTGAGGATGTGGCTGCTGCCTTACGGGGAGTACCAGGTATCAACAATGTTTATATTAGGGAACATAATGGTGAGCAGGCAATTTTGGAATGTGATTCTACTCAGTCGGCTCAGACCATAGCTGCCATTTTGCGTAAAAATAGGCAGGCAGGGATTTTTGTAGATGGTATTAGTGGCAGTACTATTACTGTATTGGCTCGCTAAGGGAAGGTTGTGTATAAATGAAACAACGAAAAATATCAATTTTGCTGATGATATGGGCTGTTTTCACTTTGTGTCAGTTGCCAGCAGTGTGTTTTGCAGGTCTGGCAGATTATCCTACTCTGGCAATCCTGCCTTTTGACAAGAAAGCATCGGTTTCCCCAGAGCTTACTCTCAAAGATGTAACCATTGCCAATGAGATTGTTTATGATGAATTGGTCAACAGTGGCTATTTTGATGTGGTAGAGCGAGAACGACTGGATGCAGTCTGTGATGAACTCAGTCTTGGCATGAGTGGTTTGATTGATCCTGCTACGGCAGCCCAAGCCGGTCATATGTTGGGAGCACAGTATGTTCTGTGTGGAAGTCTCAATGGACTTAGTACAAGGAATAATAACGCTGAGGTTATAGGTATTGGCAACAAGAATGCCCAGGTGTATGCCCATATTTCCATGCGGATTATAGAGGTGGAAACTGGCAGAGTGGTATTGGCTGCCCGTGGTGATGGTCGAGCTACTAATACCTTGACTCATGCCCCTTTGCGTATTATTCATATAGGTACCGCTGGCTTCGATCAGGAGCAGGTGTATGATGCTATAGAAAAGGCTGCTATGGATGGTGTAAATGGCAAGCGAGGCTTGATTACAACCATGGAGGGCAGACGAAAAGGCGCTAGATAACAAGTAAGCAACTTCCAGCTTTTATGCTGGGAGAAGATATATATTAATGCGAGGAGGAAATATTATGTTTAGTGTAAAGAAATTTGTTAGTGTGGCGGCAGCTGTATGTGTAATGGCTGTATCCAGTGTGACTTTGGCGGCTACCGATATCAGCAGCGGCAAGATTGTGGTTGAGGGTATTGGCGGAGCTGGACAGACTGTGTCCAATGGTTATCGTGCAGCGATTGTTGATGCCCAAAGGCTTATTGCTGAAGAGGTGCATGGTGTGCAGATTGATTCTGATACAACGGTGGAGAATTCCATTCTCACCAGCGATATAATCAAAACCAAGGTTAAAGGAGTCATTAAGGGAGCAAAAGTTGTTTCACGCAGTGTTGATGGAAATGGCTATTATCATGTAGTGATGGAACTGCCAGTTTATGGTGGGGCCAACTCTTTAGCAGCTGCTGTACTGCCTCAGGTGCCTCAGCAGGGCTTTTTGCCACCATCTGATATTATACCTGTAGATAAGATTGCTGGTGTGGCCTTAAAGCCTGAGAGTACAGGAACAAATGCAGCTGCTCCAACAGTTCCAGCTACTCAGGTGCCTGCTGTTAATCAGGCTACTGTAGGTAATTTGTATGGTGCTACCGGCCACTATACTGGTTTGATTGTTGATTGCAGCGGTATGGGCTTGCAGACTGCCATGGCTCCTGCTGTATTTACCGAGGGCAGAAAAGTAGTTTACGGCTTGGAAAATTTCAGCCATGACCAGGTAATCAATCGTGGTTATGTTGGCTACTCCAAGAGCTTGACTTCTGGTGTGGAGAGAGCAGGCAGCAATCCAATGATTGTCAAGGCTGAGAGCATTGACAAGTTCTGCAGTCCTGTAGTTTCCAAGGAAGATGCAGCAAAGATTTTGGCAGAGAACCAGATGAATGGTTTTCTTTCTACTGGTAATGTAGTATTTGTCAAATAAATAGGTGTGATGGAATATGCAGAAAAAATTATTACATGCTGTTAGTATAGCTTTGATAGGAGGCCTATTCATGGCACTTCCCTGTCAGGCGGCTGGTAATGATAATACGCCTATAGAGGTTGCTGTGCATACAGAGTCTGCCGTAGAAAATACAGCTGACAAAACAGCTAATGTGCAGACACCCACTCCTCCGTTGCAGGTTATGCTTAGTGCAGCCGCTGATGATGAGGAAGAGGCTTTACTAATAGCTAAGAAAAAAGCTATTTGCAAAGCTGTACAGTATTTGCAAGAAAAAGATTTGATTCATGAGTATTCAGCAAAAGTGTTTACCTTGGCTGATGAATATGACAAATTTATTATAGCTTATAATGTTCGTTTGGAAAAAAGCGAAGCAGAGGCTGTTACAATAGCTGTACGTGTAGATTTGAATAAGGAATTATTGCAGGAACATATGGCAGTTTATCAAATCGTTAATACTAACCATAAAGATAATTCTTAAAAATACAAAGGCTCTTGGTTATGGACTTTATTATCCACTTCCAAGAGCCTTTGTTGTGCTGTTATTTAGAGATATTTTGCTTCGATATTTTTTAATATGGTGAGGGTTTCCTCTTTGGAGTAGACCAATCTGCTGGTTTGTATGTAAACCAAAAATTCATAAAAAGCATGCATCAGACTAGGTTCATTGATAATCAGAGAAAATGCATTGTCTGCATCATGATTCAGATAGATTATGATTTGATTAGGAGAAAGGGCATCTACGCTTAGAGACATAGGCATATCAAATCTAGTAGTGTCAATAATACGAGGAATTAGATTGCCTGCCTCTATGGCTTGCATCATATTGTGTAATACCTCTTTGCGGCTGTTCATATCCAGTTATGCGGCCGGTTTCCATAAAAAGCTCCAATCCTTCCTGAGTAAAGGCTGTATGGATTTTAGCAGCAGGATGATGAATATTAGCAATATGAGCTGCCATATGCTGAATCATCTCAGGGGTACAGATTTCGGTATTAACATATTTTACTATAATATCTAAGTTGATAAATGGCATCAAGCAAGGCTGATATAGCAATGTATATGCGTCAGGTGGTTCCTTGGCTTCTGTTACAAGCAAGCTGTTCATATACGTATCAAATGATGTTTTGATAGAATAGCATATAGGATTAGTACAGGAGAGTTTTTTGTTGAAATGCTGCCGCATAAAGCGTATAACATTTTTGTCGTTATATAGCATGGCCTGATTGGTATCATCAGAAAAGCAAAGAGCATACTTGTCAATAACATATATGGAAGCAAAGACCATTCATTAAAAAGAGTGTTTACATGGTCATAGTAACATAGTGCTTCAAAGGATGGATTTGCCAGTAGGGTTGGTACTAGTTTTTCCAGACAATATAGATTATAACAGTCATTGTTTTCATTGGAACGATCGAAACAAATTATATTTTGGATTTTTGCTGTGGGAGCAACAGTGGTCATAGCGGCTAAGGTATCATATAGATATGTATAATCAGGCTGGCTTATTAGGCAAACATGGCCATCAGGCTTCTGCAATTCCTGATCTAGTAATAGTCGTATGATTTGGTTTATTTGTGAACGCTGTGAGATTAATTTAGGTGAGGATTCAATTTGAATATCAAAGTCGTTTAAAGAACAAAAGTTTCGGGGGGGGGTAACTCCCAAATTGGACAAAGATGGTCGAGCACAATTGATAAGCAGCTGTTTTACTAGCTGCAGCTGACGATAGGCGGATTCGCCCCGCTTACTCATTTCATATGCTTCTAATAAATCATTTGTGTCTGCAGGTGATAATAAAAGTGATTTGGCAATAAGGGCAACAGTTTCTTTTTTGGAAGGAATTCTAGCACCTGTGGTCATGCGATGAATCAAGGTTCTATTAACTCCCGAAGATTGTGCAACCATGTATATGGTTTGACCGCTCTTTTCAATATAAGATTTTAATTTTTCTGCAAAAATAGCCATTTAGCCTCACTCCAAAATGTAAAATAAAGTATATATCCATTGTATAAGTAGGTTAACAAAATATCAAATTTCTGCTGGCAAAAAGTTTGTCACATAATTTGTCACGCATTGTGGATAACATATATCTTAAAAAGTTGGTTAATAAACCTTGGAAAAATAAGAGAATTTTTTATTGACTTATTGACTTTTTGACGAAAAGGATTTATTATAATACTTGCAGTTAGCACTCAACGGAAAAGAGTGCTAACAACGAAAATGTTTAATATGATTTTAAATATTAGGAGGCAGATTAACATGATTAGACCATTAGGTGACAGAGTTGTTATCCAGGTTGCAGAGGCAGAGACCAAGACCGCTAGCGGCATTATTTTGGCAGATACCGCCAAGGAGAAGCCAATGAAGGGCGTTGTTGTAGCTGTAGGCCCTGGTGAGTTCAAGGATGGTCAGAGAAGCCCTATGGACGTAAAGGTTGGCGACGCAGTAATCTACTCCAAGTACGCAGGTACTGAGGTAAAGGTTGACGGTGAGGATTATCTGGTATGCCGTCAGAGTGACATTCTGGCAATTGCTGAGTAAGAATAGATTGTATAAACAATCTTATGACTATATATTGGAGGTAAATACAAAATGGCAAAGCAGATTTTATTTAACGAAGAAGCACGCCGTGCACTGGGCAAAGGCGTAGATGCATTGGCTGATGCAGTAAAGGTTACCCTTGGTCCAAAGGGCCGCAATGTAGTACTGGACAAGAAGTTTGGTGCTCCTACTATTACTAATGATGGTGTTACCATTGCTCGTGATATTGAGCTGGAGGATCCATTTGAGAACATGGGTGCACAGTTGGTTCGTGAGGTTGCTACCAAGACCAACGATATTGCTGGTGATGGTACTACTACCGCTACCCTGTTGGCTCAGGCTATGATTCACGAGGGTATGAGAAACGTAGCTGCTGGTGCTAACCCAATGGTACTGAAGAAGGGCATTGAGACAGCAGTTAAGACCTTGGTTGAGGAGATTAAGTCCGTATCCAAGTCTGTAAACAGCAAGTCTGAGATTGCTCAGGTTGCTACTATTTCTTCCGCAGATGCTGAAATCGGTAACTACATTGCCGATGCTATGGAGAAGGTAGGCAAGGAAGGCGTTATTACCGTTGAGGAGTCCAAGGGTATGGAAACCAGCTTGTCCGTTGTAGAGGGCATGCAGTTCGACCGTGGTTATATCTCTCCTTACATGGTTACTGATACCGATAAGATGGAAGCCATTATGAACGATCCATATATCCTGATTACTGACAAGAAGATTTCCTCCATCAACGAGATTCTGCCTATTCTGGAGCAGGTTGTTAAGATGGGCAAGGAGCTGGTTGTTATTGCTGAGGATCTGGATGGCGAGGCTCTGGCTACCATCGTTGTTAATAAGCTCCGTGGTACCTTCAAGGCCTTGGCTGTTAAGGCTCCTGGCTTTGGTGATCGCCGTAAGGCTATGCTGGAGGATATTGCTATCCTTACCGGTGGCCAGGTTATCTCCGAGGAAGTTGGCCGTAAGCTGGATAGCGTAACCATCGAGGATCTGGGCCGTGCTCGTCAGGTACATTCCTCCAAGGAAAACACCACTATCGTTGATGGTATGGGTGACAAGGAAGCAATTGCAGCTCGTGTTGAGATGATTAAGAAGCAGATTGCTGATACTACCTCTGATTTCGACAAGGAGAAGCTCCAGGAGCGTCTGGCTAAGCTGTCCGGCGGTGTAGCTGTTATCGAGATTGGTGCTGCTACCGAGGTAGAGATGAAAGACAAGAAGTATCGTGTAGAGGATGCTCTGAACGCTACCCGTGCTGCTGTTGAGGAAGGTATTGTAGCCGGCGGCGGTACTACCTTCGTTGACATTCTGCCAGCTCTCGATAAGCTGGAGGCTGAGGGCGATGTAAAGACTGGTATCAATATCGTTCGTCGCGCTATTGAGGAGCCTGTTCGCCAGATTGCTAACAATGCAGGCCTGGAGGGCAGCGTAGTTGTTGCTGAGGTTAAGAAGGCCGGCGTTGGCATTGGTTACGATGCAGCTAACGACAAGTATGTTAACATGATTGAGGCTGGTATTGTAGACCCTGCCAAGGTAACTCGTTCCGCTCTGCAGAACGCAGCCAGCATTGCAGCTATGGTTCTCACTACTGAGACTTTGGTTGCTGATAAGCCAGCTCCAGAGGGTGCAGCTCCTGCAGCACCAGCTATGGGCGGTATGCCAGGCATGATGTAATTGCCAGCAAATGACAATTAAATAAAATATTTAGGGACTGTTTCGCTAAATTATCTTATCATTAGGCTTCAAGCCAGAATGTTATGGATAATGGGACAGTCCCTTTCTTATTTTCTATGGTTTACAGGTTTACACAATTTTGCTGAATTTATTGTATTAAATGTATGCGAGATTTTTAAATTATCAGAAAATTACTTCTTTCCTTTACTCCATTGACATCTAAAAAACATAGTGATAATATACTTTTCAAATATATTATACAACTCAGTCGCAACGGTGCGAATTGTGAGAAATCTAAATTATGGTTATATACCGATTTTCATTCCCGCTGACAGTGTCGTTGTTGGCGGGAATTATTTTTATGTATGTATTATAAAGGAAAGAAGGATTTGTGATGAATGGTTTAACTCTTATTGGCATAGCCATCGTCGTCTTTGCTGCAGCCTATTTAGGTTACGGCCGCTGGCTGGTAAAGACCTGGGGAATAGATCCACAGGCCAAGACTCCAGCAGTTGAATTTGAGGATGGTCAGGACTATTCCCCTGCCTCCAGATTTACAGTATTTTCCCATCAGTTTTCTTCCATAACTGGTGCAGGCCCTGTTACCGGCCCTATTATTGCTGCCATGTTTGGCTGGGCGCCAGCTTTGCTGTGGCTCCTCTTTGGCGGTGTATTCTTCGGTGCTGTACAGGATTTTACGGCTCTTTATGCTTCTGTAAAGAATAAGGGCAAGTCCATGGGCATGTTGATTGAGCAGTATGTAGGCAAGACTGGTCGAAGACTTTTCCTGTTGTTCTGCTGGCTTTTCACATTGCTGGTTATTGCAGCCTTCTCTGATATTATTGCCAATACCTTTAACGGTATGACCAAGACTGGTGAGCTGAATGTACCTGGTGCTCAGGCAGCTACCATTTCCCTGCTGTACATTGTAGTGGCTATGGGTTTTGGCCAGTACATTAGAAAGTTCCAACCATCTGGTGCTGTAAAATTCTTTGTAGCCTTGGTACTGGTTGCTCTCATGTTTGTAGTGGGTATGAACTTCCCATTGTATCTGGATGTGGCCAGCTGGCGTTATGTAGTCTTTGGCTACTGCTTCATTGCTTCTGTTTTGCCAATGTGGCTGTTGATGGAGCCTCGTGATTATCTTAGCTCCTTCCTGCTGCTGGGCATGGTTGCAGGCGGTGTTATTGGTGTTATCGTAGCTAACCCACAGATTAATATGCCTGCCTTCGTTGGCTTCGAGGTAAATGGCAAGCCATTGTTCCCAATCCTGTTTATTACCATTGCCTGTGGTGCTGTATCTGGCTTCCACAGCTTGGTTTCCTCCGGTACTTCTTCCAAGGCAATTTCCAACGAAAAGGATATGCTTACTGTTGGCTATGGTGCCATGCTGGTTGAATCCCTGCTAGGTGTAGTTGCTCTGGTTATCGCCTGTGCTGCTGCTACTGATGGTGTACTGCCAAAGGGAACCCCATTCCAGATTTTTGCTGGCTCCATTAGTAATTTCTTCAATATGTTTGGCCTGCCTGCTGGCCTGTCCTCCTGCTTCATTACCATGTGTGTATCTGCCCTTGGTATGACCACCATTGATTCTGTAGCTCGTATTGGCAGAATGTCCTTCCAGGAGCTTTTTGCTCCCAGTGAGGGCCAGGAGGCAAGCGGTGTTGCTGGTCTTTGCATGAACACTTATTTTTCCACCATTGTAACCTTGGTATTGGCATATTTCCTGTGCTTGGCAGGTTATATGAATATCTGGCCACTCTTCGGTGCAGCCAACCAGCTGCTGTCTGCTCTGGTACTTATTTCTCTGGCTGTATTCCTGCGAACCACTGGCCGTCAGGGCTGGATGCTTTATGTGCCTATGACCATGATGTTCCTGGTTACCATGTCTGCCTTGGTTATGAGTGTATGGGGCATTGTCAACAAACCTGCTGACCAGTTTGTCTTTATGGTTGATGGCCTGCAGCTGATTCTGGCTTTGGCTCTGATGACCTTGGCTCTGCTGGTGGTTAAGCACTGCGGCAAGGAATTGATTAGCGGTGAAGCTGATGATTGTGAAAGCCATGGCTGCGAAAAAACAGCGTAATATAATATAGTAGGAAAAAATTTCCGCAGTTGGTTTTCTGACTGTGGAAATTTTTTTTATTAATTTATCCACAAATTATACACAAAACCATTGACAGACGTATATGAAACTGATAAAATCTTTTAAGTGAGCCTATGTGGCCACACGAAATTTTGAAAGGAGGATATCGATTTACATGGTAATGACTGATCCTATTGCAGACATGCTTACTCGTCTGCGCAACGCAAATTCCGTATTCCATGAGAAGGTAGAAATCCCTGGTTCCAAGATTAAGAAGGCTATTGCTGAGGTACTCAAGGAAGAGGGTTTCATCAAGGATTACACCTTCACTGAGGATGGCAAGCAGGGGGTAATCACTATTTCCCTGAAGTATGGTCCAGCTCGTGAAAAGGTAATTACCGGTATTAAGCGTATTTCCAAGCCTGGTCTGCGTCAGTACGCAAAGGCAGCTGAGCTCCCTCGTGTTCTCGGCGGTTTGGGTATCGCCATTATTTCCACTTCCAAGGGAATCATGAGCGATAAGGATGCTCGCAAGGCTGGTCTCGGCGGCGAGGTTGTAGCTTACGTTTGGTAATTATTTAATAGTTAGGAGGTGTACTAATGTCAAGAATTGGTAGAGCACCTATCACTATCCCAGCCGGCGTAACTGTTAAGGTTGAGGATGGCAACAAGGTGACTGTAAAGGGTCCTAAGGGTGAATTGGTACGCGAGATTCATCAGGACATGAAGATTAACATTGAGGAGAACACTCTGACTGTAGAGCGTCCTTCTGATAATAAGGATCACAGAGCACTGCACGGTTTGAGCCGTACCCTGCTGCACAATATGATTATTGGTGTAAGCGAGGGCTTTGCAAAGACTCTTGAGATCAATGGTGTTGGTTACAGAGCAGCTGTAAAGGGCAAGAACCTGGAGCTGTCCCTGGGCTTCTCTCACCCTGTAGTTGTTGAGCCACCTGAGGGCATCAAGTTTGAGTGCCCAGCTGCAACTAAGATTGTAGTAAGTGGTGTCAGCAAGGAAGCTGTTGGCGCAATCTCCGCAAAGATTCGCGACTACAGAAAGCCAGAGCCATATAAGGGCAAGGGTATTAAGTACGAAGGTGAGTTTGTTCGTCGCAAGGTTGGTAAAGCTGGCGCGAAGGGCAAGAAATAATTAGCAGAAAGGAGTAACCGACAGTGTTTGTTAAGGAAGATAAGAATAAAGCTCGTCAGAAGCGTCACCTGCGTGTACGCAATCACATTTCCGGCACTGCTGAGAGACCACGTCTTAACGTATTCCGTAGCTTGAGCAACATCTATGCACAGGTTATTGATGATGTTAACGGTGTTACTCTCGTATCTGCCAGCACAAAGGATAAGGATTTCCAGAACTATGGCGGCAATGTTGAGGCAGCTAAGGCAATCGGCGAGGCCGTTGCAAAGCGCGCTATCGAAAAGGGCATTACCGAGGTAGTATTCGACCGTGGTGGTTATGTATATCATGGCCGTGTTGCAGCACTTGCTGAAGCAGCTCGTGAAGCAGGCTTGAAATTCTAAAATTTGTAAAGGAGGTACATAAATGGCTAGAATTGACAACGAGACTCCTGAGTTCCAGGAAAGAGTTGTATTTATTAACCGCGTTGCCAAGGTAGTAAAGGGCGGCCGTCGCTTCTCCTTCAGCGCATTGGTAGTTGTTGGTAATGAGAAGGGTCAGGTTGGTGCAGGCTTGGGTAAGGCTGCAGAGGTACCTGAGGCAATTCGTAAGGGCGTTGAAGATGCCAAGAAGAATTTGATTAGTGTTTCCCTGAAGGATACCACCATTCCTCATGAGATGATTGGTGTATTCGGTGCAGGCCGTGTGCTGATGAAGCCAGCTGCCAAAGGTACTGGTGTTATCGCTGGTGGCCCAGCTCGTGCCGTTCTCGAGTTGGCTGGTATTAAGGACATCCTGACTAAGTCTCTGGGTTCCTCTAATCCAAACAACATGGTACGTGCTACCCTGAAGGGCTTGGAGCAGTTGAAGCAGGCTGAGAAGGTTGCTGAGCTCCGTGGCAAGACTGTACAGGAACTTTTGGGTTAAGGAGGATTTGAAAATGGCAAAGTTGAAGATTACTCTGACCAGAAGCCTGATTGGCAGATCCGCTACACAGCGTGCTACTATTAAAGCATTGGGTCTTAAGAAGTTAAATTCCTCAGTTGAGCTTCCAGATAATGAGTCCATCCGTGGCCAGCTCCACAAGGTTGAGCATCTCATTACTGTTGAAGAGCAGGCTTGAGTTCAGGGAGGTGCAATAGACAGATGAAATTGAATGAATTATCTCCAGCTCCTGGCGCCCGCAAGGTACGTTTCCGTGTAGGTCGTGGTCTGGGTTCCGGTAATGGCAAGACCTCCGGTAAGGGTCAGAAAGGTCAGAAGTCTCGTTCCGGCGGCGGCGTTCGCACTGGTTTCGAGGGTGGCCAGATGCCTATCTATCGTAGATTACCAAAGCGTGGTTTCAAGAACATCTTTGCTAACGTATATGCAGAGGTTAATGTTGAGACTCTGAATCGTTTTGAGGATGGCACCACTGTTGATGCAGTAGCATTGGTAGAGGCTGGCGTTCTGAAGAACATCCAGGATGGTGTTCGCATTCTGGGCAATGGTGAGCTCACCAAGAAGCTGACTGTTGTAGCAAACGGCTTTACCAAGACTGCAGAGGAAAAGATTACTGCAGCAGGCGGTAAGGTTGAAAAGTTGGGGTGATCTGATTGGTTTCAGCCCTCTCAAACATCGTTAAGATTCCGGAGCTGAGGACAAAGATTATCTTTACTCTGGTTATGTTCGCTGTATTCAGAATGGGTACTCATATACCTGTTCCAGGCGTTGATCCATCAGCCATTGAAAGGCTGTTTAACAGCGGAACTCTTTTCGGTTTGTTGGATTTGTTCTCTGGTGGTGCTCTTAGCAAGTTTTCCATATTTGCCATGAGTATTACCCCGTATATTAACGCATCCATCATTATCCAGCTGTTGAATGTAGTAATACCTACACTGGAGCAATGGTCAAAGGAAGGCGAAGAGGGGCACAAGAAAACCACCAAGGTCACACGCTACTTCACTGTAGCATTGGCATTCCTCCAGGCAATGGGTATGTCCATCGGTCTGAAGGAGGCCGTTCTAAATCCTGGTCCGGCATCAACATTGATTATTGCAATTACCTTGACTGCTGGTACGGTATTCCTCATGTGGGTCGGTGAGCAGATTACTGCCAACGGTGTGGGGAATGGTATTTCACTAATTATTTTTGCAGGTATTGTGGCAGCTCTGCCATCTAATATTGGCAAGATTTATCATTATTTGCAGGCAGGAACCATTTCCTATATAAATGTGTTCTTCTTTGCAGCAATTGCGGTGGCTATGATTGTCTTTGTTATAGCAATTCATACCGCCTATCGTAGGATTCCAATTTCCTACGCTAAAAGGGTTGTCGGCAACAAACAGTATGGCGGACAATCCAGCTTTATCCCGCTGAAGGTAAACCACGCGGGAGTAATTCCAATAATCTTTGCGTCATCCGTGCTGATGTTTCCAGTAACTATTGCCCAGTTTATTGATATCCCCTGGGTAAAAGATTTTGCCGGGTATTTTGCGTGGGGTACACCGCTACATTCAACAGTGTACGCACTGCTGATTATCTTCTTCACGTATTTTTACACCGCGGTTACTGTAAAGATATCGGATATGGCAGAGAATCTGAAAAAATACGGTGGCTTTATCCCGGGTATTCGTCCGGGAGAGCCTACTGCAGAATATTTAGATCATGTCATGACTCGTATTACCCTTGCAGGAGCATTCTTCCTTGCGTTCATAGCTATTCTGCCAACCGTAATAGCTAGCGCCACCCATTTGGAGGGCGTTAACTTCGGCGGAACAGCACTGCTGATTGTTGTAGGCGTAGGCCTGGATACTATGAAGCAGATTGAATCCATGGTAGTGATGCGACATTACGAAGGATTCATGAAGTAAGGAGGAAAAAATGCATATTCTTTTGATGGGGCCTCCTGGTGCTGGTAAAGGCACCCAGGCAGCTAATATCGTTAAGAAGTTCAATATCCCGCATATTTCCACTGGCGACATGTTCCGTGCCGCTATCAAGGAAGGAACCGAGCTGGGAAAAAAGGCCAAGGCATGTATTGATGCCGGTAACCTGGTTCCAGATGAGATTACTGTAGGTATCGTCAAGGAGCGTTTGGCTCAGGACGATTGCAAGAAGGGTTTTATTCTGGATGGCTTTCCTCGTACTGTTGAGCAGGCAGATGCCCTCAGCAAGATTCTTGTTGAGCTGGGCTTGAGCCTGCAGAGTGTTATCAACATCACTGTTCCATCTTCTGATCTGGTGGAGAGAGCAGTTGGTCGTAGAATCTGCCGCAGCTGCGGTGCTACTTATCACATTAAGTTCAGCCCATCCAAGGTTGAGGGTAAATGTGATGCCTGTGGCGGCGAGCTTTATCAGCGTGCAGATGACACCGAGGAAACTATGAAGAATCGGTTGTCAGTATACGAGGCACAGACAAAGCCATTAATCGAGTATTACCAGAAGGCTGGTCTTTATGTAGAGATTGATGGTCGTCAGGCAATCGACAAGGTTTTTGCAGACGTTGTTGAAACCCTGAAGTAAAAAGGAGTCATTATGTCTAAGCAAGATGTAATTGAAGTTGAAGGTAAGGTTCTGGAGGCATTGCCAAATGCAATGTTCCAGGTAGAGTTGGAGAACGGTCACGTTGTTTTGGCCCATGTTTCCGGCAAGATTCGCATGAATTTCATCCGCATCCTGCCAGGTGACAAGGTAACCATTGAGCTTACACCATATGATCTGACTCGTGGCCGTATCACCTATCGTTTTAAATAGTCAAAACAAGGCTTTTGGCAGTATATGAAAGGGGCATAACGCAATGAAAGTTAAACCGTCGGTTAAACCTATTTGTGAAAAGTGCAAGGTTATTAAGCGTAAGGGTCGCGTAATGGTTATTTGCGAAAACCCAAAACATAAGCAGAGACAGGGATAATTTTAGAAGGAGGTGCTTGATGTATGGCACGTATTGCCGGTGTAGATTTGCCACGTGATAAGAGAATTGAGATTGCATTAACATATATCTATGGTATTGGTCTGACCACTTCCCAGAGATTGCTGAAGGAGACTGGTATCAATCCTGATACCCGCGCTCGTGATCTGACTGAGGACGAGGTTGTAAAGCTTCGTGATATCATTGACAAGCAGGTTATCGTAGAGGGTGACTTGCGTCGTGAGCAGTCCCTGAATATAAAGCGACTCGTTGAGATCGGCTGCTATCGCGGTCGCCGTCATCGTATGGGTCTGCCAGTTCGTGGACAGAATACTAAGAATAACGCTCGTACTCGCAAGGGTCCTAAAAAGGCTGTTGCTGGTAAGAAGAAATAAGGGAGGGCTAAAGAGTGGCAGTTAAGAAGTCTGTTCGTCCTAAGAAGAAGGACCGCAAAAATATTGAATTTGGTGTTGCTCATATCAGCTCCACCTTTAATAACACTATCGTTACTTTGACTGATAAGAACGGTAATGCACTTTCCTGGGCAAGCGCAGGCGGACTTGGTTTCCGTGGCTCCAGAAAGAGCACTCCATTCGCAGCACAGATGGCAGCAGAGGTTGCTGCAAAGGCTGCTATGGAGCATGGCTTGAAGCAGGTTGATGTTTACGTTAAGGGTCCTGGTGCTGGCCGTGAGGCAGCTATCCGTTCCCTGCAGGCTACCGGCCTTGAGGTTAGCATGATTAAGGATGTTACCCCAATTCCACATAATGGATGCCGTCCGCCAAAGCGTAGAAGAGTTTAATGGGAGGTGCAGAATAAATGGCAATTGATAGAGTACCAGCACTGAAGAGATGCCGTTCTCTCGGTATTGAGCCAGGCGTTGTAGGCCTCGGCAAGAGTTCCAAGCGTCAGCCTCGCCGCACCCGTGGTAAGGTTAGCGAGTATGGCATGCAGTTGAAGGAAAAGCAGAAGGCAAAGTTCATCTATGGTGTACTTGAGAAGCAGTTCCGCGCTTACTATGCAAGAGCAAAGAAGATGCCAGGTATCGCCGGTGATAATCTGATTAGCCTTTTGGAGAGAAGACTGGACAATGTAGTATTCCGTCTGGGCCTTGCTTCCACCCGTAAGCAGGCACGTCAGGTTGTTCGTCATGGTCATATTACTGTAAATGGCAAGCGTTGTGACATTCCATCTGCACTTGTTAATGAAAATGATGTTGTTGCAGTAGCTGAGAAGAGCCGTTCCAACGAGTTCTTCAAGGCACAGGCTGAGTCCAACAATGCTCTCAGCACTCCTGCCTGGATTACTGTTGGCGCTGATAACTTCAGCGGCACTGTAAATCGTTTCCCTGCCAGCGAGGATTTCGATATCCCTGTTGACAGCCAGGCAATCGTTGAGTTGTACTCCAAATAATAATTTCTGTGTATTTTTTGCATTTGTTATCGGATATGTACAGAGATGCATTGAATTATTGAGGAGGGCAATTCCACATGATCGAAATCGCAACACCAAAGATTGAGATACAGGAAAATAATGAGGATCTTTGCTATGGTAAGTTTGTCTGCGAGCCTATGACCCGCGGTTACGGTATTACCATTGGAAACAGCATGCGCCGCATACTGTTGTCCTCTATTCAAGGTGCAGCTATTACCTCTGTCAAGATTGACGGAGTGCTGCATGAGTTCTCCACAGTTCCTGGAGTTCGGGATGATGTAACTAACATCATCCTGCACTTGAAGGAGCTTTGCCTCAAAATGCACTGCGATGAATCCAAGGTCATCCGGATTGACGTGCAGGGTGAGAAAGAGGTAACAGCAGCAGATATTATTCATGATGCTGATATCGAGATTCTCAATCCTGACTTGCATATTGCAACCGTCAATGAGGCAGGTTCCTTGAAGATAGATATGATTGTTGAGCATGGTCTGGGCTATGTTACAGCAGAGAAAAAGAAGAGTCCTGATGATGCCATCGGTACTATTCTTGTAGATTCTATCTTCTCACCGATTCGTCGAGTAAATTACAAGGTTGAAGACATTCGTGTTGGTGATGCCACTGATTACGATAAGCTGACTTTGGAGGTTTGGACCGATGGTTCCATTCAGCCAGAAGAAGCTGTCAGCAAGGCAGCAGCCATTCTGATTGGCCGTCTGAAGCTTTTCCAGAATCTGACCGTTGCTCCAGAGGTGGAGTTTGTGCCAGAGGAAGAGGTAGAGGCAAGCAGTGAAACTGTTGTCAGCAATCCAGAGTTGGATTCCATTCTGGCAACCAGAGTGGAGGATATGGATTTGACTGTCCGTTCCTTTAATTGCTTGATGCGGGCAGATATAAAGACTGTTGGTGACCTGGTAAACAAGACTGAGGAGGAGATTATGAAGGTTCGTAATCTTGGCCGCAAGTCTTTGGATGAGGTTAAGGACAAGCTGAAGTCTATGGGTTTATCCTTAAAGGAAAGTGATCCTTCAGCAATGGGAGGATTCCCTGGAGACGATTCGGAAGCTTGATTGACATTATTTTTGATACAAGGAAAGAGGGAAATAAATGGCTTATAGAAAGTTAGGTCGTAATTCTAGTGCCCGTAAGGCACTGTTTAAGAGCATTCTGACTTCCTTCTTCAAGCACGAGCGCATTGAGACTACCGAGGCTAAGGCTAAGGAAATCAGCGGCCTTGCAGATCAGCTGATCACCCTGGCAAAGCGCGGTGATTTGTCTGCACGCCGTCAGGCTATTGCTCAGCTTGCTGATGAGGATGTTGTTAGAAAGCTGTTCACTGATATTGTTAACTACGACTCTGTAAAGAACCGTCAGGGCGGTTACACCCGTACCCTGAAGCTGGGCGTTCGCCGTGGCGACGCAGCTCCTATGGTTATTCTTGAGTTGGTAAAATAATCATCGGTATATTAAGAGGCTGTTGCTTCCAATTTGGAGGCAGCAGCTTTTTTTGTTTTCAAAAACGAAAAAATGAATATTTTCTATGAATTTTCATTGACAAATAATAATGAGAAATGTTATCATATACCTCGTTGAGTTTAGATGATAATCATTATCAATAAAGCGAGTTATATTCGTCTTTGGAAAGGCAGGTAGAGAAAATGGATTTCATCGGAATTATTGCTCATTGGTTTGCCAGTGATTATGGTGCTCCATGATTTGCTTGCCACATAATGTTATAAGTGCTTAAATATAAATAGAAAATTGGCAAGGGGAAATATCCCTATATTATGTATGATATTATTAGGAGGACTTTATGAAAAGTATCGTTGTTGTATCAAGTTTGACAGGTAATACCTTGAAACTGG
>OQVQ01000565.1_pt1 | contig 17068 bp, 16 predicted proteins | sample 1691491 | NCBI WGS metagenome assembly OQVQ01 (sample SAMN03418252, study PRJEB22391) | human gut metagenome | biome: human-gut; feature: organic feature; material: feces | host: Homo sapiens | place: Tanzania | collected 2013-01
TCCCTTCTGGGTGTATGTTGCTTCGAATTCTACGATTCCTTCATCGTCATTTTCTGTTCCCTTTTCGGTACGCAGAATTTTAAGACCGTGCCATGTGCTTTTGTTGCTCCAGTCTTCTGTTGCTTTTCTGTCAATTTCGGCAATTTTGTCACCTTTTTCGCAGCTGTTGATGATAAAGTCAATTTCATGCTTTACATAAGCTGTGTATCTTGCCCTCATGAGAGCTTCGGCGGTGGGAGCTTTTGCTGTTCCCTTGATATAAACTTCGCAGCAGTCTGAGTATGCTTTTCCGCTGCCGCACGGACATAAATCTTTGTTTTCGCTCATAATGTTCATATTATACAGATTTTAACGGCTTGTTTCAATCAGCATTGACATTTTCTTAAAATATGTCATAATTAAATATCTTGTGGTAACTGAATTTCAGATACTGTATAATAGTTGATATTCAATATTAAGAAACAGGGGAAAATTATGGCTGATATTTCGCTTAGAATCACCAAAAAATCTCTTAAAGCAAAGAGAAAGGCTGCAATAAAAACAATCAAGGCTCAGACAAAAGAAAAAATTCGCGCTATAAAAATGGAATACGCGGTAAACTCTGAGCGCAAAAAGATAAAGGTTGCAGAACGTGCACAGAAGAAAGAACTTCGTATACAGAAGGCAAATGCACGTCTTGCTTACAATGAACGCCAGCCGCGCCAGTATACTTTGGGCGAGGAACTGTTCAATTCAATAAGCCACGGAATAGGTGCGGGACTGAGTGCAGCAGCAATTGTTCTTCTTGTAATCCGAGCTGTTTTTCATACTCCGGCTGGAAGCAGTACAGCACTTTATGTAACAAGCTTCAGTATTTTTGGCGCATCACTTTTTATTCTTTATTTAATGTCAACTTTGTACCATGCAATAACTGTTCCGGGAGCAAGAAAGGTATTTTCGGTTCTTAACCACGATGCAATTTATATTCTTATAGCCGGAACCTACACGCCGTTTGTTCTTACAAAAATTCCTTCATCTGCAGGAATCGCAATCTGCGCCAGTGTATGGGGAATTTGCGCGGCTCTCATTGCACTGTATTCTGTGTTCAAGTCAAGGCTCAGAAGTTTTTCTGTATTTACATATCTTGTTTTGGGCTGGCTTATAATTTCTGTATTTACATTCTATCCATTGGGAACAGTTCTTTCAAATACTTGCCGCGCAATGCTTTTTGCAGGCGGTGCAGCTTATACAGTTGGCGGCGTTTTCTTCCTTATGCGCAAGTATAAGTGGACTCACAGTATCTTTCATCTTTTTGTTCTTGGCGGAAGTGTGCTTCATTTCTTTGCTGTTTATTTTTCTTTATAAATAAATTGTTTTGAAGAAGATAAAAAAGTCCCGGCAGCATGCTACCGGGACTTTTTTTTTACCATTTAAGAAATTATGCAAAAATGAGGCGAACCGAAATTACTCCGTCAATCTTCTGGAGTTTTGCTACGGTTTCGTCATCGATTTTTCCGTCTACATCAATAAGGTTGTATGCAAGGTCATTTCTGTTCTGGTTAATCATGGATGCAATGTTGAATTTTGCGTCTCCAAGTACAGAAGTGAATTTTGATACTACACCTGAAACATTCTTGTTGCAGATACAAAGACGTGTTCCGCCAGCAGGAATTTCTGAGTCCAGCTTGCACTTTGGGAAGTTGACGCTGTGTTCAATGTTTCCTGCTTCAAGGAAGTCACGCAATTCTTTTACGGCCATTACTGCACAGTTTTCTTCTGCTTCTGGAGTTGAAGCTCCAAGGTGCGGCATACAGATTACTTTGTCATTTCCAAGAAGTTCTTCTGCTGCAAAGTCTGTTACCAGTGCGGCGATTTTTCCGCTGTTGATTGCGGCAAGTACATCTTCGTTGTTTACAAGGCCACCGCGTGCAATGTTTATAATGCGCACACCGTCTTTCATGTTTTTGATTGTGTTTGCGTTAATGAGTCCCTTTGTGTCAGGTGTTTCGGGAACATGTACAGTAATGTAGTCTGACTTTGCAAAAAGCGTGTCCAGGGTTTCTGCGTGTTTTACTTCGTGGTTAAGGCTCCATGCTGCATCTACAGAAAGGAACGGGTCGTATCCTATTACGTTCATTCCGAGTTCAATTGCAGTGTTTGCTACCTGTGCTCCGATTGCACCGAGTCCTATTACACCAAGAGTTTTTCCTTTTACTTCCTGGCCTATAAAATTCTTTTTGCCTTTTTCTGCAAGAGTTGCAATTTCGGCTCCCTTGCCTGCGAGTGTTTCAACCCATTTGTTTGCGGCAATTACAGGACGGCTTGCAATAAGAAGTGAAAGAATTACAAGTTCCTTTACAGCGTTTGAGTTTGCTCCCGGTGTGTTGAATACAACAATTCCTTTCTGTGAAAGATCTTTTACCGGAATATTGTTTACTCCTGCACCGGCTCTTGCTATTGCCTTTACGCTCGGGTCAAGTTCCATTGAAAGCATGTCGTGTGAGCGTACAAGAATTGCGTCCGGTCTTACGATTTCGCTTGCAATTTCATAGTCATCACGCGGAAAGTTGTCGAGTCCTTTTGCGCTTATTCTGTCGAGTGTCTGAATCTTAAACATTTTTTCTGATTCTCCTGAATTTTTGGTTTAGAAATTTTCCTTTGCAAATTTGTCCATAAAGGCAATGAGTGCTTTAACGCCGTCAATTGTCATGGCATTGTAAATTGAAGCCCTCATTCCACCTACGAGACGGTGTCCTGCAAGGTTTACAAGACCTGCTTCTGCGGCTTCCTTTACAAACTTGTCGTTGATAACCTTTGCTTTGTCTGCGTCAGTTTCTTTTGTAAGGAAAGGAATATTCATGAGAGAACGGCTTCCCTTTTCTGCAGTTGCATGGTATACATCGCTTGAGTCAAGGTAATTGTAGAAAAGATTTGCCTTTTCAAGATTGCGCTTGTGCATTGCTTCTACGCCGCCGGTTTTTTCTATCCACTCAAGAACTTTTCCCATTACGTAAATTGTGTAGCATGGCGGAGTGTTGTACATGCTTTCTGCGTCTGCGTGGGTTTTGTACATCATCATTGTAGGTGTTCCCTCGCGCGGTGTTTCTGTAATGAGGTCTTCGCGGATAATAACAAGTGTTACTCCGGCCGGTGCAAGGTTTTTCTGTGCTCCTGCAAAAAGAAGTCCGAACTTGCTTACATCGAGCGGTTCTGACAGAATGCATGAAGAAATGTCTGCAACAAGCGGAATGTTTCCTGTGTCGGGAATGTATTCGTAGTGTGTTCCCATAATTGTGTTGTTAAAGCAGATGTATGCGTAGTCGTAGTCACCGCTGATTTTTTCTACTTTGGGAATGTAAGAGAAATTTTTGTCTTCACTTGAAGCGATTGTGTCAACTTTTATTCCAAGGTGGGCAGCTTCTGCGGCAGCTTTTTTTGCCCAGACGCCTGTTTTGATGTAAGCGGCTTTTCCTGTGTGTATTCCAAGATTCTGGGCGACCATTGCAAACTGTGTGCTTCCGCCACCCTGAAGAAAAAGAACCTTGTAGTTGTCAGGAACATTCATAAGCTTGCGTACAAGAGCTTCTGCATTTTCAATGATGGGCTTGTATGCCTTGGAGCGGTGGCTCATTTCCATAACGGACTGGCCTGTTCCCTTGTAGTCGAGCATCTCGGCTGCGCATTCCTTTAATACTTCTTCTGGAAGGCAAGAAGGTCCTGCTGAAAAATTGTAGACTCTGCTCATACTTGTACCCCTTTGTACATTAAACTTTTTGTGGAAGTTCCAGAAATAAAAATCTTTGGCTTCCTTTTATTTTGAACTCTGTGCGCACAGCGTTTCTAGCGCCGTAAGCAGGCAGACGTTTTCTACTTCTATATTGTGCGGGACGGTAAGTACACACGGCGTGTAGTTTACTATTCCTTTTATTCCGCAGGAGGAAAGCCTTGTGGCAATTGACTGGGCTTCTTCTTTTTCTACGGAAAGAATTGCATATTCTATCTTTTCTGACTGAATAACGCTTTCAAGGATTGTAGTCGGATGAAGCGGAAAAACAGAACGCAGAACTTCGGTGCGGTTTACGTTTGAGTCAAAGCCTGCAACAATTCTGAACTGCGAAGACTGGAGTTCGGTATTGTCAAGAAGAGCCTGTCCCATTCTGCCGAGCCCCACAATGCAACATTTCTGTTCCTGACTGTCGCTGTCCATAAGTTCGTCAAGTGAAGCTTTAAGTTCGCAGACTTTGTATCCGTTGCTTGCACCGCAGTGAATGTTAAGGAGAGAAATGTCCCTTCTGACAACAGCCGCAGACCAGCCTGTGAGCGACTCTATTTTTTGGGACGTTATTGTTTTTTCTTCATATTCCGAAAGAAGCCGCTTAAGTAAAACGAGACGCCTTTTGGAAGGTCTTGGTATTTCTTTCATTAACAGGAACTCTTCTTTTGATACATTGTGAAAAAAATCACTTGATTTCACAAACAATAATTCAATTTTATTGCTAAAAATCGGTTTGGTCTATTGAATTTGAACCGTTTTGTCGGGTTTTACAAGGTACGGGCGGTTTTTTAAGAGAAATTTTAAGAAATTCTGCTTTTATTGTGAAATTTATCACTATAAAAACATTGGATTTTTTTTTTGATTTTTGGTGAATTTGAAAAATCAGGTTCTATTAATATAAGCGTAGACTCTAAAGATTTACTCATGAACATTTATAGGGGTAGTTGATGAAATATTTTACAAAAGCATTTATTTTTCTGACCGCAGTCCTTGCGTTTTTTTCCTGTTCCGGCGGGAATATCGGCGGTGAATGTAACCGGCAAAAAACTGAAAAGGCTGCTTCACTTAGGATTGTAAACTGGAATGTACAGACTTTTTTTGACGCACAGTGTGACGGAAATGAATATTCTGAATTTATAAAAAGCCGGCGGTGGGGTGAAGAGCCGTATAAGGAAAGACTCAGGCGGTTGTGCTCTGTTATACGCGAACTTGATGCAGATGTTTTTGTAATGGAAGAGCTGGAAAGCGCTTCTGTTATGCATGACATAAGCAATTTTCTGGCCGGTGAGTGGAATGTAAAAAAGCAGTATCTTTACGGATGCTATGCAAAGAATGAAGGAAGTGCAATCGGCTGCGGTGTTCTTTCGAGAATTCCGCTTGAAAATATGCGCGTTCACAATCTGGATGTGCGTTCTGAAAGTGAAGAAATGCCCAGGTTAAGGCCACTTATAGAAGTAAGCGTTGTCTGCGGGAACTCTGATCTTGTTCTTCTTGTGAACCACTGGAAAAGCAAGAGCGGCGGCGCGGAAGTTACAGAAAAATGGCGGGTTAGGGAAGAAGGCGTTCTTGCAGAAAGAATCTGCGCGCTTATGGAACAGGATGCGTGTGTTCTTGCACTCGGGGATTTTAACCGCGATATTCTTGAGTTTGAACAGGGATCCGCCGCCGCGGGTGTCAGTTTAAGAACAAATTCGGGCCGCGTTGCACAAACACAGTCGCCGTGGTTTGGTGAAGACGGGCTTCTTTTGGAACCGGGAAGTTATTTCTTTAGGGACGAATGGTCCAGAATTGACAATATGTTTGCGGCCGGCGGTGCACGGATTGTCTCTTTTGGGGCAGAATGCAGCGGCCCGTGGTGTGAAGAGATTACTTTTGTTCCGAAGAAATATACAGTCTGGAACGGTGAAGGTTACAGTGACCACCTGCCCGTGTCCTGCGAAGTGGAATTTTACTAGATGTTTTCTAGCGGTTCTTTTTTACCACGTACAGGTATTCCTTTACATGAATGTTTCTTCCCGAAAGATTGCGGCTTGCCCGGTAAGCATTGTAGGGTGACTCAAGCACGGTAACTGTTCCTGCAGATTCCAGAAGTGCTATCATTTCCTGTTCCGGAATAAAGCCTTCATTGTTGAACGAAATAAGAAGATATTTTGCGCGGATATTCTGTACCAGGTCCAGAAAAGTTGCCGCCGCAAAGCGTTTTTTGTTGTAGTCAGAGCGGTTCCAGTCGCGCGGAATTCCCGAAATGCGGCTCATCTTTTCTGCGTCGGGTTTTGTGTAGCCTGCAATGAGATTGAGCATAAAGTAATTTGAACCGTAGGGATGCTGGTTGTAGGGCGGGTCAATGTAGGCAACATCAACTGCGGGACTGTCAGGGCTTTTTACAAGAAGGTTTGCATCACTCTGGAAAATTGTCACGGCACTTTTGTAGCTGCTCAATACCGGCAGTTTAAGTTCAATTTTGCCCTGAATTCTTGAAAGCGCATTCGCCCCGTTACCGCCGAATTTTCCTGTACCTGTGCGGCTGTTTTTGTAAAAGCCCTTGAATACGCCGCCGGTATTTGCATGAACAGAAGCTTCTGCCAGAAGTGGTGCAATAAAATATTTGCGCATCTGTTCAGGAACAATTTTGTCTATGGACTGGCGCATGCAGTCAAGAAAACACGCGTTGTACGGTGTATAAAAGCATCTTTCTTCTTTCTGAATGTCGTTCATGTCCTGTGGAGCATAATATTCTGAAATAAATCCCGGCTTTGATTTGAAAGAAGTTTTGTCTTTTGAAAGATGAGAGCTGAGTTCTTTTTCACACATGCTGTTCAGCTGTGCGCGCAGTTCGTCAAGTTCTGCAAGGTTTATGTCTGCCGCATTTGAAAGGTAACATGAGCTTATGATTCCTGCGTAGTCTTCGAGGTCATTTACGTATTGTTTTGTGGAACACCGCTTCATGAAACGCGATACGATTCCGCTTCCGCTAAAGACGTCAAAGGTCGAAAGTCTTTTCCTGCCAAGATCTTCCTGTACAAAAGAAATGCCCTGGCCTATAAAGTCCAGAAGGGCCCTTTTGTTGCCTATGTAGGTTATGAGCTGCTCGGTAAGAAAAGATTTGTTTTCACTCATGAATATTTTTTAAAAAGTGTAGCGGGCGTAAACCTGCTGTATTCCGGCTGTAATCATCATGGAAAGTGTTTGAATTATTTTTTCTTCTGAAGAAAAGTCCAGAACCTGTCCTTCACCGTCAGCTGTTGTTGCAAAAGAAAGCGTGCATGGGGCGGCTTTTCCGTCTTCAAGTGCTTTTTTTATTGAAGTGCAGGCAGCAATATATTCTGTTACGTCACCGATATTTTTTTTTGACGGCATCTGCGTAAAAATTGCCTCTGTCATTCCGCGGTAGCCTTCGATTGTGGCCATAAGGGCAGTTTCTATTTTGAGAGCGCGTGTTTCCTGCGGGCAGTTGTCATACATTTTTATTGTTGCTGTCGGAATTGTGTTTTTTGAATCGGCCGCCGCAGAATCTGTTTTGGAAGAGGCAGAAGTTGTTGCGCACGAAGCCGCCGCTACAGAAATCAAAAGTGTAAGAATAAAAAAAGAAAACTTATTTTGCATATCTGGATTTTAGTACATTCGACTCAAATTTTCAACATTCAGAAACGTTCAATTAGTGCGCGGCATAAAAAAACACCCGCTCTGATTTTTACAGAAGCGGGTGTTTGTAAATTGAATTCAGACTTTAACTGAATATCTTACTGTGCGTTGTTTTTGTAACCCTTTGCGATAATTACAGTTGCTTCAACAAGCTGAATAACTGCAAGTGCAAAAAGAACAATTCCTACTACAGCAAGCGGAACAAATCCGTTCGGCTGGAAATTCTTGATAATTATAAGAACAAGGGCTGTGAAGGTAACTGCGAACATTACAATCATAGGAATAATTGTGCTGAAAGAGTGTGTTCCCTTCTTGTACATCCAGGCTGTAATTGCAAGAAGTGCAAGCGCTGCGAGAAGCTGGTTTGCAGAACCGAAAATCGGCCATATTTTCTGGTAACCGGCAACCAAAAAGATAACAGAAACAGCAATTGTAAGACCTGTTGCAATGTACATGTTTGAAGCGGCTTTTCTTACGGGGTTTCCTTCAGGAAGTTCACCTGCAAGTTCCTGCATAAGATAGCGGCCTATTCTTGTTGCTGTATCAAGTGAAGTAAGGGCAAAGGCTGAATATGCAAGAATTACGAATACGCGTCCGCCTTCAAGTGGAATTCCGAATGTGTTCATGAATTCAGAAATTCCGCGTGCAAATACAGTAGAAGGAGCTCCAAGTTTTGCTCCTGTTACTGCATCTGTTGCACCATCCTTTGAGAGATAGCAGACTACAATAAGTGTAACAATTGCAAGAAGTCCTTCAACCAACATTGAACCGTAACCAACCAGTTTTGCATTTGATCTCTTGTCTAGCTGTTTTGAAGTTGTACCTGATGCAATGAGTGAGTGGAATCCTGAAACGGCACCGCAGGCTACAGTTACGAAAAGGAACGGGAATAGTGAGTTGCCGTTTACATTGAATCCTGCAAAAGGTGTAAGCTGAACAGTAGGATGTTTTATGAAAACACCAAGGATTGCTCCGGCCATCATTGCGTAAAGCAGGAATGAACACAGATAGTCGCGCGGCTGGAGAAGGAGCCATACAGGAAGAACAGATGCTGCGGCAATGTAAATAATAAGAAGAATGCGCCACTGAACTACATTCATCTTGATTACCGGACAGTAGTATCCTATTACAATTGAAGTGCCGATGAGAATTACACCCAGAATTGTGCTGATTGTAAGGTTTGCATGAAGAAATCTTCTGGAGAATCCGAAGAGGACGGCTAGAACGATGAAAAGAATTGAAGCAGTTCCGGCCTGTGCTCCTACAAGAGATGCTGCGTCTGCAGGATTATAGGCAAAGGCTTTTGCGCACATGTCTGTAAAGGCTGCAACTACCAGCGTAAGTGTAATCCATGCGTAGCAGTTAAAAATTGTCTGTGCACGCTTTGAAACATTTGTCTTGATGATTTCACCGACAGATTTTCCGTCGTTATCCAAAGATGCTGCAAGTGCACCAAAGTCATGGACTCCGCCAAAGAATACGGAACCGATGACAATCCACAGGTAAACGGGAACCCATCCGAAAACAGCAGCCAGTGCAGGTCCTGTTATCGGGCCGGCTCCTGCAATTGAAGAGAAGTGATGACCGAATAAGACAGGAGCTTCTGTCGGAACGTAGTCCGTGTTGTCCTGAAAACGGTGTGCCGGAGTTTCGATGTCATTTTTTGTGACACCCCACTTTTTTGCCAGATATCCGCCGTAGCAGATGTAAGCAACCAGGAAAATTACGATTCCTGCGATTAAGAGAACTAAGGAGTTCATGAAAAAACCTCTTTTGGCGGAAACCCGTCGGTAATATATAGAAGAAGTTTCAGAAAATATCAGAATTGAAATTTACTGAAACTAGTTTCTTGCTTATTTTAAGCGCATGTTGGGAGAAAAGAATTTGCGCTTTTCCCTTGCGTAGACTGAAGAATGAACTTTGCCTGCGTTAAGATCTACAAGAACCGCGCAGCCTTCCGACCATCCCCAGAAACCCATTTTGTAGAGTTTCCTGAACCTGAACTTTTTTACAAGTGATGCCATTTCCTTTGACACAGAGTTATGCACAAGGACAAGAGTTACAATTGTTGACTGATGGTGCCTTGATGGATTTACGGTTTCTTTAAGGATATGTTCAACCTGTTCAAGTTCACACTTAATGTCGTTAATATCCTGTACTTTCCTGACAAGACAGATTTCACGGCTTTCTGTAAAGTCCATTACGTTGTTTTTAAAGATAAAGGTTTGCGTTTCGCGCTTCAGGAATTCAGCCTTTATTTCATATTTGCGGTCAAAAAAAACGGAATTCTTTTCTATATCAAAGTATTTTTCCATTCTCTGGACAAGCAGTTCAACGTAATCGGTGAATTTCATTATAACTTATATTTATGCAGTATAATTAAAGTTTGTCAAGTATTCTGAAGCCGTTTTGTGTAATTACCTTTATTTTTCCGCCGATTGCTAGCTTTTCGCTTTACGCAGTCTTTTTCCTAGTCGAGAATGAACCCTGTTGAAGTTATATAAGCAAAAAGTTTTCATCAAATTTAATAGATAACTCATTCTTCAAATAAATTTTATGCTACTTCCTTGGCATTTTCATTAATGCTTCTTACAAGTGAAAATATTTTATTTTGAGCTTCTGTTCCAAAAATTGTAAAGAATTTTGGTCTATCAAAGGGGGCTCTTCCTTTCATCAATGATTCCATATTGATTTCGCCTTGCTCTACAATAATGTCAATTAAGCGTTGCACAAATTCAATTTGCATATTGTTCATATTTGTATCATTGATGAATTCTGCAAAATAGTTATTTATAGCACTTTTATCCATTTTTGTAACACGACGAATAAATACACCGAGAGATTTTCCATCACTTAATTCATTAAACATTTGTTCGTTGCCAAGTTCTTCTTTAAAAATATGATTTAGATTTTCGAAATCATATTTTGTTAATGGCTGGTTTGTTCTAAGTTTTGTAATTGCCTTATCATCCATGTGTTCTGAAAGATAGGCATTTACTTTCTTTTTATATTCATCAAAATTATCAGCTGGGGTAAGATTGGCTGCTCCTTCTGGAATATCAACATCATGTATATCGTCATCGAAATTTACAAAGATGTTTTTTTGTGACTGTTTATCCACTGAAAATTGAGCAAGTTCTCTAATTTCTTTTCTGATTTCTTCGTAATCTAGTACAGTCAACCCATCATAATAAGAGTTTACTGTCAAATGTTGTAATCGTGGTAAATTATCTCTTACAACTTTAATTGAAGTTTTTGTTAACAATATTTCTGCAACAGCTTTAATTTTTCCACGATAAAACGAAATGGATTTTTCAGAAAGATGCGCTTCCATAATTCCATAGCAAAAATTATCAAAACCTTTTGCATATTGATCTAATTCTTCATTGAATACAAGAGGTGCAATGTGGTCTTCAAGTTCTTTAACATCATCTTCTTCGAGACATTCAAATGCTTTTTCATTTTGATATTTTATTATATATTGTCTAGCTAAAATTGCACTTGTAGAACCTCTTTTTAAATTTTCACTTAAAGGAGCAATTTGTGCCAAACATTCTGATACAAGTTGATTTCTATAATCAATAAATTTTTGATCTGCCCAAGCTGAATCTTGAAGATGTTTTATAACTTTGCATTTATGTGCAAAAATTCTTTCGCTTAAGGCTTTTGCACTAGATCCTTCTATTCCGTTTTTTTGCTCTCTGAAAAATTCAAAATTGCGTAGATAATCAAAAATATAAAAATAATTTTTACCTACATAACTTCCTGTTTCATCTGTACAAATAAGATTTGGAGCAAGACGAGTTCCACGACCAATCATTTGCCAAAACTTAATTTTGCTTCGGATTTTTTTATAAAAAACAAGATTTACAATTTCTGGAATATCAACGCCAGTGTCCAGCATATCAACACTTACAGCAATTTGAAGAGGAGAATCTGATTTTTTAAATTCTTTTATAGTTGATTTTACTTTTGAATCATCACAAACAATTCTTTGACACATTTTGCCTTTGTACTGCGGATAATATTTGTTAAAAACATCTACAATATGTTGTGCATGATTTTTGTTATAAGCAAAAATTATAGTTTTCCCAAGTTTGTCGCCACCATTAATTTTAATACCCTTTTGCATCAAATCTTCAAGAACTTTTCTTGTGGTATCTTCGTTAAATACATATTCATTTATTGCTTTTGGCGGAATTTCTTCAAAAGGCTCATCACCGTTTTCTTCGGCTTCTTGTATCTTTTCTAAATCTTCTTCCGAAAGATTATCAATATTAATCCCTTCATCTAAGAATGTAGAAGTTTTTTCTATAGCGTGATACGGAACAAGATATTCATCAGAAATTGCTGTTTCATATTCATAAACATCAGTTGGAACATCATCTTGTAATTCAAAAAATTCAAATGTACTTGCATCAACACTTTTACGAGGCGTGGCTGTAAGTCCAACAAGGAAAGCATCGAAATATTCAAAAATTGCACGATATTTTTTGAAAATAGAACGGTGGGCTTCATCAATAATGATTAAATCAAAATGTGCCGGTGTAAAAGTTCTGTTTCCGTCTTTGTTTTTTTCTGTGTCTATTGCATTTAGAATTGTTGGATATGTACTAAATACTATACGAGCACCTTTGTTTTGTTCTTTATCTTTTGAATCTAAAAGATTACATATTGTTGTTTCCGGGGAGTTTTCTTTAAATGCGTCATAGGCTTGTTCAACAAGTTGAATACGGTCTGCCAAAAACAAAACATTTGAAACATAATGACCACGGCTTAAAACATCAACAATAGAAATTGCTGTACGGGTTTTTCCTGTTCCCGTTGCCATAACCAAGAGGAACTTTCGGATTTTCTTTTCAATTTCGCTACAAATAGAGCGAATTGCTTTCATTTGATAAGGACGACCAGAAATTTCTGTATTGATTTTTACGGAGCTTAATGGACTAAGCAAATTTCGCCTATCCATAAGTTTTTGTAAATCGTCCATACTGAATATCATACTAACGGTTCTTGGTGCATATTGGGTATCGTCCCAGAAGAATGTTTCAAAACCATTTGTATAAAAGATAAAAGGACGGCGACCAAATTTTCTCTCCAAACAATCTGCATAAAGAACTGCTTGTTGTTTTCCGACATTTGGATCTTTTGTTGTTTTTTTAGCTTCTATAACTGCAAGTGGAGAACCGTCTTTTCCAAACAGTGCATAATCAATATATCCTTTTTTGCCAGGAATGTTTTCTAAATCATCAACTGGATATTCTTCTACAACTTGAACTTGGTCTATTTTCCAACCTATAAGTTTTAGGTCTTCATCAATAAACATCTTTCGAGTTTGAAATTCGCTTAAATCTTCTAGTTTGAGTTCTGGTTTTGTAACAGGATTTTCTTTTCTATTTTGGATTTCTGCTTTAGCTTCTGCAAGTTGCTTTATCAAATCTGAAATAGTACTATCTTTTTGTTCTATTTCGTCTTTGTATTTTTGGATTTCTTCACGATTTGGCTTTTTTGCAATAACAACTTTATTTACTGGAATAGCATTTATATCGAAAGTTCGCTGTTTATAATCCATTCCATAGGTATAATCCAGCCAATTTAGAAAATTGAACAATGCTTTTAAAGAAAAAAGAGCAAATTTTTTTTCTACGACAACAGTATCGTGAACGCCTTTGTTTCCAATTTTTATGACCACTTGCATATCACTTAGAATATTTGATGGAACTGCATTTACAAAGGTTGGTTCGTGAACTAGAACTTGAATGGAATCGTCATAAGGTTTTCGTAAATCACCATCAACTGAGTACATCCATTTAACAGCTTGTTCTAAAGATTTACGAGCTGCAAAAACCGAAAAAACTGTATTTTTATTGTACTGCCTTTCTGCATCAATGGCTAACTGCGAAAAAGCACTATAATTTTTGTCGTATGTTAGAAAATCAAAATTTGCCAACCTTATGCTCCTCTACATCAAGGTAGTATAGCACAATTTTACGATTTTTTCCATTTCAAATTTTGATTTGTCGATTTGCTGGACGAAGGCGGCGAAGTTGTTTTGAAGTGAAATAGGAGGTGTAATTATTTTCAACTCAGACAAAACTTGCAAATTAATATTTTTCTGTGCTACTGCAGGAGCTTGTTCTTCAAGTATTTTTTGAAAAAAGGAAAACCAATAATTTATAAATAAACTGTTTGTTTTCTCATTTGGTGTAAATCCAACAACACTATCAGGAAAACAAGAGTCAAACGTTAGAATTGCTGTCTTCGCAATAGTTGCTGCAATAGTTATACAAAGAGTACCAGCTTTCCACATTTTACTTTGCTTAAAACCTTCTTCAGAATAAGTTGATTCGTAGTCTGTGATATAAAGATTTGCATTAGCTACATCACCGGTTTGAATCAGTGGATATTTTCCACCTAATAATTCAGGAGCATTTCTAGGTCTATGCTTTGATACGCCTCTTCCAAATTCACCAAGTTCTGGTAATGTTTTTAAATCCCAATCTTTTTCATTAATGACTGGATCCCCAAACATCTCGATAAATCGGGATTTTGCGATTAGTCGAGATGTCTGAAAATTGTACTAACTCAGATACTTTTTATGAGAGTTTTTCACATTTTGCTGGTCAACTATAGCGTATTCCATTGTTGTATCTATTTTTTGATGCCCCAAAAGCTTCTGAACCTGCTCAATTGGCATTCCTTTATCGATTGCACGGGTAGCCAAAGTACGCCTGAACTTATGTGGATGCACTTTATTTATTTCCAAACTACGACCAAGTTTTCTAAGCATTATTTCTACACCAGCAATTTCAAGCCTGTTATGAGGTTCAAGCAAACTTACAAATAAAGCCTCATTTTCATCTTTTCTGGAATTCAAATAATTCTGCAAATGCAGTTTAGTTCTGGCATCAAAATATACGATTCTTTCTTTGGAACCTTTACCAAGAACAACACATTCACGGTTTGCAAAATCAACATCAACTCTGTTAAGTTTTACCAGTTCGCCAACACGCATGCCTGTAGATGAAAGAATATCAATGATTGCTAAATCCCGAATACATTTACAGTTGTCGCGCAAACGTTCCAAAGCTTCGTCAGAATAAGTCTCTTTAACCTGCTTTGTAGTTTTTATTTTGTGGATTCTACGGACAGGACTTTTCAAAATGTAATCTTCATCTTCAAGCCATGTAAAAAAACTGGAAAGAATACGCCGAATATTATCAATTGTCTGTTTTGACGCATTGTTTCTCTTCTGATATTCGCTTAAGTATACACGCAAATCCTCAGTTTCAACCTGATTAAACGGTTTTTGAAGATTTTTAATCAGATTATCAAGTGTTGAACCATAATAACTGATTGAACGAAGTGAACATCCTTCAATCTGCTTAGCCGAAAGAAATTCTTCTTTCAAAGTTACATTGTCTTTACCGTGATTCAGTGCTTGAGAATCCAAAGCAACGATATCCAAGTTAAAAAAACAATGCTCAAGGACATCACACAGTTTCTGTCTTTGAGCATTGTTCAGCACACCAGACATTTCCATCTGGATTTGATTAATCAATGTCTTTTTCATTATAAGCTCCTTAATTTGAGCCTATAATGAATGTTTATTTTAACGGAGAAATTTTCTCAAAATGTTCGCCGCTAACTGCAAGATTCCAAGCGGCATAGGCTTCTTCCTCATGTAGCGCAAGCCAACCTGTTACCATCTTTAATTGTCTTGCAGGTAATTTTCCAGCTAATAATTCTCCATCTATGCCAATAGCAGCTTTATATTCGCCATAATAGACATGAACATGAGGCTTATTGTGCTCTTTGTTATCTCGAAAGAGCATGTAAATTGTCATTCCTTCAAAACGGCTTAACTCTGGCATCTAAAACTCCTGCGCATAAACTTCTTTCGTGTATTTATAACTTTCTGAATATAATGTTTCTGGTGCAATATCAATTTCACCATCTAACCAAGATACAAAACCATGCGTTACTTTTGCTGTACGGCGGTTTTCTTCGGATGCAAGAGGCGCAAAGGCTGAACCTTTATCAAGCAGACTTGTAACATCAAAAAGCCGAGTTTCTCCAGTTGAAAAATCTACCAGCATCATTCCGTCATCAAGAATCTTTATAGAGGCAACTTCAATTTCTGGAACTAATTCTCCTGCATAACAAATGCCGTCTTTTATATACATTGCAACCTCCTGATAGTTTATTATACTACGAGAGATAGAATAATTCATCCAAAATATTCGTAGCAGCAAACTGCTTACCGAATTTTGCTACGCAAAATATCGCTGCATAAGCGATTTATACAAAGTCTCCGTTTTTTCCAGAGATTTCTGCACGGCAAATTTTGATTTGTCGATTTGCTGGACGAAGGCGGCGAAGTTGTTTTGAAGTGAAATAGGAGGTGTAATTATTTTCAACTCAGACAAAACTTGCAAATTAATATTTTTCTGTGCTACTGCAGGAGCTTGTTCTTCAAGTATTTTTTGAAAAAAGGAAAACCAATAATTTATAAATAAACTGTTTGTTTTCTCATTTGGTGTAAATCCAACAACACTATCAGGAAAACAAGAGTCAAACGTTAGAATTGCTGTCTTCGCAATAGTTGCTGCAATAGTTATACAAAGAGTACCAGCTTTCCACATTTTACTTTGCTTAAAACCTTCTTCAGAATAAGTTGATTCGTAGTCTGTGATATAAAGATTTGCATTAGCTACATCACCGGTTTGAATCAGTGGATATTTTCCACCTAATAATTCAGGAGCATTTCTAGGTCTATGCTTTGATACGCCTCTTCCAAATTCACCAAGTTCTGGTAATGTTTTTAAATCCCAATCTTTTTCATTAATGACTGGATCCCCAAACATCTCGATAAATCGGGATTTGATTAGTGTGTCGTATCTTTCAAGTTGCTTTTTATGTTTATTGATTATTTGAGTGCATATATATAATTGTTTTGATATTTTAATTTGTTCTTCCAATGATGGAAGCGGAATTTTTAAGTTTGAAATATCTTGTAAAGAAATAGAAGGATAAGCTTCATCTTTTACGAGAGAATTAGGCTTTATATGCCTTAAACAATATTCAATATAATCTGAAGAGTCCTTTATAGGTTTTACTATAGCAAGATGACTAACAACATAGCTATCATTTTTTAATTGATAAACATATCCCTTCATACAGGACATTCCACTTTTTGCAAATAAAATAGATCCTGCAGTGTATTTTTTTAGCTTGTGTTTTTTAGCAACATCTTCTGAAACTTTTTGAATATCAGTTTCATTTTTCCCCTGTAAAAGTTCAATTAAATTTCCTGCCTTTACAAAAGGAGTTCCATTATCACAATAATTTGAATCTCCTTGAGGAGCACCTTGTCCAGCAGAAATATCACAGATATCACCTAATTTTATAAAAGTTTTTATTTTCATGCTGCAACCTCACAAAAATTATTTTCAAATTTTTGATTTATCTTGTTGAATTAAAACATCCCCAAGTTTTACCGTTTTCCATTTTCCGTTCATAATCATTTCCCTATCTCCCAGAGATTGCGTTAGCAATCTCGAATCCGTGTGGCAATTTCTTTCCCAAGTTTTACCGTTTGCCATTTATTTTTCATATTTTCTTCCTTACTCATTATCTTTTACGACCCAATGACCTGATTTACTTGCACCT
>OQVQ01000566.1_pt1 | contig 17043 bp, 17 predicted proteins | sample 1691491 | NCBI WGS metagenome assembly OQVQ01 (sample SAMN03418252, study PRJEB22391) | human gut metagenome | biome: human-gut; feature: organic feature; material: feces | host: Homo sapiens | place: Tanzania | collected 2013-01
GATAAAATCGGAAATATCTGAAGAAAGCTTTTTAATAAAGGAGGAGCGATATTTGTATCAAATATTGCTGTCATTCCGATAAAAATTACACTATAAAAAGCAACTTCTAACCAAATTTTACAGATTTTTTTCCAACGAGGATTTGTATTGTTAATTAAAAAATAACCACTAATTAAAATATAACAATTTACAGCTACAGCAGCAAAAGCTAATAACATTTCGGCAGAAACCAAATTAAATAGCCCTTGCAGGGTATTTGGAAACTCTGTTGGCTCAACTTTTAGTAGTTTTAAGCCATGCACACATGAATGCCAATATATAATCATAAGCATACATAATATGCGCAATATTTCAAAATTATTAGAACGAACTTTCATTATTTTTTTCAAGATAATTCATCTTTTGTTAAAATATTTACTTTTAGCAACTATTTATTCTGTTATGTACTAATACGAATAATTAAAAAATCGAACAAAAACTAAGCTATGTTAAGATGACACAGCATCGTTTCTTGTCTCATCATATCTTCGGATATACAGAAAGTTTAGTCCCTTCTAAATATGTCTCTAGTATAAACCTTATCCTTTACATCATCCAAACAAGCATCATAGCGGTTGGCGATGATGGCATGGCTCTGTGCCTTGAAGACTTCTATATTGTTCTCGACTCTACTACCAAAGAATGTACTACCCTCCTCCAATGTTGGTTCATAGATGATGACCTCTGTACCCTTTGCCTTGACACGCTTCATGATACCCTGGATGGCAGACTGGCGGAAGTTATCACTGTTTGACTTCATTGTCAGGCGATAAACACCAATCACACAGTTGTGCTCCTTGCTTGCATCATAGCTGTTATCATTAGCATAACTATAGTAACCAGCCTTCTGAAGAACTGCATCTGCGATATAGTCCTTGCGAGTACGATTACTCTCTACGATTGCCTCAATCAGGTTCTCAGGAACATCAGCATAGTTTGCCAAGAGCTGCTTGGTATCCTTTGGCAAGCAATAGCCACCATAGCCGAAGCTTGGGTTGTTATAGTGGGTGCCGATACGCGGATCAAGTCCTACTCCATCAATGATGGCCTTGGTATCGAGTCCCTTCACCTCGGCGTATGTATCAAGTTCGTTGAAGTAGCTTACACGCAAAGCCAAATAGGTATTAGCAAAGAGTTTCACTGCTTCTGCTTCCTTCATACCCATAAACAGTGTATCGATATTCTCCTTGATGGCACCTTCCTGCAAGAGTGCAGCAAAAGTCTTAGCTGCTTCTTTCAACTTCTCAACATCTGTTACCTGCATGATAGCCTCATTCTCCTCAGCAAAGTCAGGGCGATCAATAATCTTAGGATAGCCTACGATAATACGACTTGGATAAAGGTTGTCATAGAGAGCCTTACTTTCACGAAGAAACTCTGGTGAGAAAAGGAGATTGAATTTCTTGACTCCTTTCTTAGCATATTTCAGGTAAAGACTGCGGGTATAGCCTACAGGAATGGTACTCTTAATAACCATCACAGCATCTGGATTTACCTCTAATACCAGGTCAATAACCTCTTCCACATGAGTTGTATCGAAGTAGTTCTTTACCGGGTCATAGTTAGTTGGTGCTGCTATCACCACGAAATCAGCATCGGCATAAGCTGATTTGCCATCAAGGGTTGCTGTCAGGTTCAGCTTCTTCTCTGCCAGATACTTCTCAATGTAATCATCTTGTATTGGAGAAACTCTATTGTTGAGTTTCTCTACCTTCTCAGGAATTACATCTACTGCTGTTACATGATGGTGCTGAGACAATAGCGTTGCTATACTCAGACCGACGTAGCCGGTACCGGCTACTGCTACTTTTATATCTTTAAAATCTTTATTCATAATCAAATATTTTAAGAATATAAATCTACATTAAATTAAAAAAACTTCCCCTGTTGCTTTAATTTTTCAAATTGTTCAATATTTCTATATTTAAGAACTTTAGCTGGGTTGCCTGCAACGACTGCATATTTAGGAACATCTTTAACAACTACACTTCCTGCGCCAACAATAGCACCTTCACCAATTTTAACACCAGGCAATATTGTTACATTAGCTCCACACCAAACAAAATCTTCAACAACCACTGGTTTCAATATGCTTTTACTACCATACGGAATAGATTCTGAGCTTTCATAATCATGATTGCCAGAGAATATTGTTAATCCTCTTCCTACATGAAAATATCTTCCGATAGTAACACCCCCTTGAGCTTCAATAAATGTTCCAGACTTCAGATGACTAGTTTCATCAATTCTAAAATTTTGAGCATTACCTATTTCCGCCCCCCCATATCCTTGACTTACAAAGTTAATTTTGCAACCAGACAATCTTTCCGCATCTCGTAAAGATGCTTTTTGAGATAGAAAAACTATCTTATGACATATTTTATAAATTAATTCTTTGAACATAATTTTATTTTATTATATAATTCTATTATCACTGATTTATTTAGATAGCAGAATAAAGCTACAAGAATAGTAAATATTACCCATGACAATAATATATGTTTATTAATAACCAATACAGCAAGTATAATATTCATCAAAAAATAGAACGTAATAATCTCAATTTTATCATTTTTTATAAACCTTGAAGAATAATAAACTCTTACCAAGCAGATAGCGAAATGAGATAATGAAAAACTAACGGCTGCTCCCCATAATCCAAAATATGGAATCAATAATATATTAAAGACTAGTGTAGCTACTCCTCCAAATATGCTAGAATATAAATAATACTTACTCTTTTTAACTGCAGCAAAAATACCACCAACAAAGCCTCCAAGTCCCATTCCAACAATGGCCAATGAGATTATTGGTACATACTTCCATGCTTCATAAAACTTTTCATCAATAAAAGACATTATAAGCCATTCGCTTATTAATGCTAGTAAGCATGAAACCAACACTAACAATGGTATATATATCAAGCTAATTCTTGAATAAAACTCTTTAAATGTTTTGTTCCCATACTCTTGTAGCACCGAAATCTGCCAAGAATTACTAAAAATACCAAGAACAGCACTAACCACAGTAGGAAATTTGTTGGCAACAGCAAAAATACCAATAGCCGACAATCCAAGATATTTTTCCATAAAAGGTCTATTTAAAGAAGAAATTATCCACCAAATTGTTGCATTAGGAATTAATGGTATTGCATATTTTGCCATTTCCATCCATCGTGAAACTAATACAGCTCTAACACTAATATATTTATATACCTTTACACCAAATGCAGAATATAAAAATGCTACTATATTAGATAAACCAACAGACCAAATAAAACCAAATAATCCAAAATACGGAATCAATAATAGAGCAAAAATAGCTGTACATGCAGCATATAACAGTGATGAAAGACAAAAAACTTTCATCCTATCTATTGCTCTACAAAACTGTTGAGATAAAGTTTGCAAATATGAAGTGGAGAACAAGAATGCGATACTCCAGATATTATCAAAAAATGCACCTTGCCAATCAAAATATCCTCTTATAAGTGACAAAAGAAAGAAAATTAACAATGTTATAATTATCGATCCTACACTTGAAGCTAATGCTGTTGAAAAATATTCTTTTTGTTTTTGAAACTTTTGATTTAACGGAAACACAAAAATCGCTTCATGCATTGACAAAGTAACAGCACTAGTTAGCAAAGAAGCATAAACAGTTATCAAATCCGTAGTTCCATAATCTGTTGGCGATAGCCATTTTGTATAAAACGGAAGCATAAGGAAACCTATCATTTTGGTTCCAAATGCTCCGATAAATGAGTATAATGTATTCTGACCTAACGTTTTGTATTTACCCATTTTACATATTATATTTACCCATTAAGTAATATTTTATAATTCTTCTTATTTCATTTTTTAAATATCTCAACAAGAAAGTCTTTCGTGTTTTCTTTTGCCAGACATTTTTTATAATCCCACCAACATAAGCTTCTACATCCTTGTTAATATGTGCATTTCGATACTCTAATATTGGCTGATAGTCAAAAGAATTCTCTGCATATAATTCTAATATAGATTTTGGTGTGAAGAAGCATAAATCCATCTGCTTTTTCAACTCATCAAATTTCTGAGGCATTTCATCCTTTAAATTATGTTCCTCTTCTTTGTCATTAATATAATCGAAAAGTTCATAAACATAATCTTTTTTGAAGCCCTTTTTTACTTCATATTTAACAAGTTTATACTGTTCATCCTTTGCCATCCATGCACCTGCGGTAAATGGATGTGTAACCGACCAGCCTGTCATTGAAAAAGCATACTTTTCATTAACAGATTCCCCGTTCATCAATGGTATTAGAGAAATACCATTAGTATTTGGGCACTCAAATCCAAGGAGATTTATCAAAGTAGGCATTATATCAACAGATCGACATAAATTATTTATCTTTTGTGGTTTAACATTACCTTTCCAAACGATATTAAAAGAACTATGCGTTGTTTTCTCTGTTAGATATCGACCTGTTGTATTCTCCCCAGCATACTTTGTTCCTTTGAAATCATCATAACATCTCATTCCATGATCAGATGTAATAAGAATAAGATCATTTCCTGTCTTCATCTTTTCATAGTACTCTTTGACATAACGAGCTGTCGCTACTACATTCTGTTTAAAATCCTCACTTCCAAAATGATCACTATTTACACAACAAGAGTCATGAATTACATCAAAACATACAAAAGCAAATTTTGGTCCCTTGTGATTGATATAAGAATCTATAGGAAAATTTTTACAGCCTTCTTGTGTATGATATATATCAAAACTGTCACCTGGCAAATATATGCCATAAGGAGAATCCGTGTACAAACAATTATAATAGCCATTATACTTTAAAATGTCTATCATTGTTATACAATTTTGATCAATCGCTTTCATTGGGTCTTTTTTCAACCACCCATCAAGTCCTGTTGTTGCAGGATAGCAACCAGTCAATTTGGCTCCCATTGACACAATTGTGAAAGGAGCCATTGATTGACAATTTGTAAATGAAACACCTTGAGCTATCAACTCATCTAAAAATGTTCGCTCATTGTCACTTCCAAACTCATTAAGAAACTCATTTCTCATTGAGTCTATCATAAACCAGATAATATTCGGTTTATTTTGATTATTCTTATTCATTTATAACACTTTACATTTTTTTGATATAAAAATAAAAAAATTACTTGCTTAAATTGACATTAAACTTCTCCAAAGCTCCTTTCATTACCACAAAGAAATCCCTTATATCAGATACGTCAATTGCACCCAAAGAGCATAGACGGAAAGTATTGGTTGTACTAATCTTGCCAGGATAGATAGTAAAGCCACGCTCATAGCAATAATCATGCACCTTTTCAAAACTCCAGTTAGAATCAGTTGGGTAAAGCACACTCACTACGAGACCTGACTCTATCTCTCTTGGAATAATAGTCTTGAAGCCTAACTCCTCTAAACCATTATGAATAGCTTCATAGACTCTACGATGGCGAGCAAACTTAGCCTCTTCTCCCTCTGCAAAATACTCCTTTAATGCCTGAATAGTGGCATAGATAGTTTGAACAGGAGGAGTGAAGTGCATTTCGCCAGTCTTCTCGAAATACTCATATTGCAAATAAAGATTGCAATAATAAGAACGTGTAGGATAATTCTTTGATGCCTCAATGATGCTCTTCTTTCCTATGATGAAAGACAAACCAGCCATCGCCATCAAACCCTTCTGTGCAGATGCCATACAGAAATCCACATTGTCCTTTACTACATCAAGAGGAATCATACCCAATGTAGAGGTCGTGTCACTCACAAAGATAGCACCATACTTATGAGCCAAAGCACCGATTTTGCGAATCGGATTCAGCACACCAGTACCAGTCTCGTGATGACAGCAGTAAACCACTGCGACATCAGGGTTTTCTTTGAGAGCCTTCTCCACTTCATCAAGCTTTGGCAGCTCATAAACAGAGAATTTCAAATTGATATGAGGGATATGGTACATCTCACAGACCTCAACTGCACGAGAATTATATGCGCCATTGTTCACTACAAGAATCTTTTTACCTTCTGGTACTAATGAATTGATACATACATCTATATTAATTGTACCTGAACCACAGAATAGAACCGAAGTATATTCGTCTTCTGGAGCATGAACTACTCTCAACAAATCTGAACGCAGGCCTTTCATCAATCCTGCAAACTCCTTTTCACGAGGGCATATATCAGGCACAACCTGCGCCATTTTAACGGTATCCGTTGTTGTTGCTGGCCCTGGGTTCAGCAACACGTTTCTCTTTATCTTATCCATCTTATAAACGTATAATAACTTAAAATTGATTTAATATATTTCTTTCAGCGTAGGCTAAGTCATCCACATCGTCTATCTCATACCATAGCAAACCTGGTACATTAAGCACGAATATTGGAGAAATACACTGCGACATTGAAAGAAGTTCGTATTCATATCCGAGTTTTGGCTTCTCAGCCACAACTTTTGCATAATCCTCGCACATCAATCGATAAAATTGATGAGAAAGCTTATGAATACCCACTAACTCCCCCTTAGCATTCAATTCTTCCTTGTTTACAGAACAGCGAGTAAGAATATCATTTTCATCAGACTCAACATAATATTGATCTTGAAATTTTGTTACTGGAGTAATAAGCATCACATTCGGAGCCTTGCATTCCAGTAGTGAAGTTATCGCTTTCTTCTCAAAGACGAGATCTGACTCCAAGAGAAGAAAGTCATCACTACCTATCACCTTGCGACAATTCCACAAAGTGTACATACTGTTGGTCTCCGCAAATCGAGGGCTAAATACACATTCTATCCCCTCTATTTTTGATGCAAGCTCCTCATAAAATTCCTTATGATAGCCTGTACCTATGATGATCCGCTCTATGCCACACGCTTTCAATGTTTCTATAGAACGAACCACCATAGGTATACCACCAGCAGGAACAAAACCCTTAGGTATAAGTTCTGTTCTATTTCCAAAACGAGTTCCCATACCTGCTGCCATAATAACTGCTGTCTTAATCATATCAATTATTCGCTTAAGAATTTCATTAAAGCTTCTTTATTCTGAATAGGAGTTGTCGTTGGACGACCAAGGTCTTTACGATTACCCTTCTTAACACAAACTTGTAGAAGTATTGGACCTTCCACATTTTTGATATCCTCAAGAATCTTAGTAAGAGACTCAGCTGTATCTACAGAATAAGTAGCTGCATAGCCAACAGACTTTGCAACTCCACACAAGTCAATCTTCAAACCGACTGTAGGTTGACCACCAACTGAGTCATGAGCTCCATTATTAAAAACTACATGAACATAATTCTTGCACTTCATGCTGGCAGTAATAGCCATATTACCCATATGCATAATGCTTGCACCATCACCATCAAAGCAATAAACTCGACGATTAGGCTTTTGAAGAGCAATACCAAGTGCAATCTGAGAAGCATGTCCCATTGAACCAACAGTTAGGAAGTCACGCTCATGACCTTGATTCCATGCCGTACGCGCCTCAAATAGTTCACGAGAAATCATACCTGTTGTTGATACTATACAAGCATTAGGCTCTATACTTGCAGCAACTTTCTGAATTGCTTCTTCACGAGACAATGTGAGATTATTAACTTCTACATTTTGAAGTTTATAAGTATCAAATGTTTCTTTTTCGATAACGAGAGCATAGCACTCATTAGTATTTTTCATATAGTCTGCAGCTATCTTAATTTGTTTTGCTGCACCTTCTTCATCTTTAGGAAGAATAGCATAGTTGATACCCATAGTATTCAACAAACCTGTTGTTACCTTGCCTTGCTTTACATGTTGTGGCTCGTCATGAACACCAGGACGACCACGCCAACCAATAACAAGAAGCACTGGGATATTATATACTTCCTTATCAGTTAATGAAGCTAGAGGATTAATAATATTACCCTCGCCAGAGTTCTGCATATATACAACAGGTATTTTGCCGGTTGCAAGATGATACCCCGCAGCTATACCCATTGCACCACCCTCGTTGGCTGCGATAATGTTATGATCGGCAGGAAGATTATCTGTGATATAAGCACAGATATTTTTAAGCAAGGAATCAGGAACGCCGGCATAGAAATCTATGCCATTATTCTTCAATGTTTTTACAAAAAACTCAGGTCTAACCATAATTATTACTTTTTCTTTGTTCCAGGAATAAGATTAAGAATCTGTTTAATTGGCATACAATACTGCTCTGATGCCTCTAGCGAACGACTTGTGCGGAGTATTGTTTCAGCACACTTTACCATAGCAGGATAAGCAGAACGCAACATGTGATTTGCATAAATTACAACATTGATACCCCAAGAAGCAAGCTCCTCTTCTGTAAATTGATTATAAGTTGTTGGAACAACAATAATTGGAGTATAATCATCCGTTTCACGGAAACGCTGGCAGAACTCCTTGATATCTTCTCCAGACTTTTCCTTAGAATGAATCATGATACCATCTGCTCCAGCATCTACATAAGCATGACAACGCTCAAGTGCATCTTCAATACTCTTACCAGCAATAAGCGACTCACAACGAGATACTATCATGAAGTCACGAGTAATCTGTGCTTCCTTACCAGCACGAATCTTAGCTTGGAATCCTTCTATTGTATCTTGTGTCTGTACAGCATCTGTTCCAAAAAGGGAATTCTGCTTCAAACCAACTTTATCTTCAATGATGATACAAGAAATACCCAAACGTTCAAGTGTACGTACTGTAAATCCGAAATGTTCAACCTTACCACCTGTATCACCATCAAAAATAACAGGCTTTGTTGTAACTTCCAACGTGTCGTTCAAATCGTGAAGACGTGTTGTCAAATCGACAGCTTCGATATCTGGCTTACCCTTAGAAGTTGAGTCAGTAAGCGAAGAAGCCCACATTCCATCAAACTCACGCTCTTGACCATTTACTTCAACCTTAGTATGTTCCGCAATAAGACCTGTCAAGCCATTGTGTGATTCAAGGATACGCACAATAGGTTTTGCAGCTATAAGACGACGAAGAGAAGAAAGGCGCATTTGTGGTGTAACACCAAGTGCATCAATTTCCTGTTTGATACCTGAGGCTGAAATATTCTGTGTATATGGAATTTCAATAACCTCACCTCCAAGTTTCTCCATTGTTTTATATACCTCATCACGAAGGTACTTCTCTGGACCACTCTGCCAGTCATCACCATGAATAATATAGTCAGGCTTGTATTCACAAAGATTAGGAATGTAGCTCCAATCATCCTGTGGTACGACTCTTGAAACATTCTTAATATTCTCAACTACATTCTTTCTCTGCTCCCAAGTAAGGTATGGGAGACGGCGATGATTAGCAATCGCTTTGTCTGTAAACAAACCCACCATCACTTCGCCGTATTCTGCGGCTTTATTGATGATATTAATGTAACCCGGATGCATGATATCACCAATCATGCCTAAATAAACTGTTTTTGCCATATCTAATTGCTTATTTTGACGAATTGTTTTTATATTCTGTTAATAACTTAAATAATTCTTGCAAGTTCTTTGGAAAATAAATAATGCCTTTACCCTCTAGCTTATCTAACAAAACCTTTCTTTCGACCTCTATTCTACCTTTTTGCAACTGAGGCATTATATCTAATGTAGAAATAACCACTTTACCTTTCTTTGCTGCTTCTACTAAACCTGTAGACCAGTATCCAATAAATACATCAAAACTATCCAAGATAAGACTAATTGGTATATATGAAGGTATAAACTTAATAGTTTTTTCTAAACCATACAAATCATCAAATCTTGGATGACATTTTGTATATATGTTTTCAGCCCCTACGAAGTTAATTATTTGATCTGTTATTGTTTCATACTCTTTTTCTTCTATTCCTGCAGCTCGTATTGCCCCATTTAATAAGACAAAGGAAGTATTATTCGAATTAGAGAAACCATATATATTTTTTACGTAATCTGATATTACATTTTCATTTATATGAGATTCTAAAACCTTAACTTTATTTTTGGCATAGAATTTTGGAGCCATTGAAAAGTATTTTTTCTCTCCAACATTTAGCACATATACCTCAGTATTAAATAAAATATATTCTTTAACAATATGCAAGAGATCTCTCAAACTATAAGAATGTTTTAATTCCCAACTTCTGTATGGAGGTTGAAAATAAATATGCACATGTGAAGAATATTTTCCTATGAGCCAATTTGCCAATTCTCCATACTCTGTATGATAAAAAGTAATACTTTCTATAGTATATGGCTTTAATTGATTCAACATATCTCTCTTTATTTTAAATAACTTAATTTTAGAATAAAAGGAAGGAAACTTCAATACTAAAGTATTTGGTATCTTTAGCTCATTAAATAATCTAAACATACCATCTTGGTCTGTATAGATTATATAATTATTATTTACGTTTTCTAATACCGTTGACAACACTTGCGGTACAAACATATTAGAATTACAAATCAATATATTGTATTTCATTTTCTTATCAAACCATTATCTAACAATTTCTTTATTATGGGAAGAAGACGATCAATTGGAACATTTATTCTATTTGATATATCTACCAAATCATGCTTTCCATCTGCATAAGCAATAAAAGCAGTCATACTACGTGTCTCATTTATTGAACCTCGTCGACTCAACGTAGGGTACAAGCCTCGTTTACCTAATTGGGGTTCACACGGTGTGGTAACAATATACATATAGTTGTTTTCCAACAAATCAATACATTTGCGATAAACTTCGAAAGCACCATATAACCCATTTGGCGATACCAAATTGAGATTATCTGCTGATGTATGATATTCAGGATACTCCTCATATTTTGACCGACATATGGCACATAATGGTAAATGAACCAAAGGAGAACAATATTGTCGTTCGTCAGAACCTCTATGCAAAAAGGAATAACGTTTATATTCAGGATAATGAAAGTTGAGCACATTCTGTGCTACTCGATCGGCTAACGTATCAGCATAAGGTGACTCTACATAAGAATATGTTCTATCATCTCCTACACATGATATATTATAACCTGCAATTACATGCTTTTGCATATAATCTAAGTTCTTGCTGAGATATGTAATAGATCCAATTGTCTCTGGTATAAAAATCATACGATATGAATATCTTCTATCTTTATTTGCCAATATATATTTTGCCAATTCAACGGCAACAGCAGGACCAGATAACTCATTATTGGCCATTGAAGGATGACAGACATAAGTAGATAAAAATATCTCGTCTTTAGAATTACCTGGAATTAGGAGTTCGCCATAAGTTAATGAACCATTTTCCAATGTACTATCAATTACTACATGATAAGTATCTTCTGTAAGAGCTTGTTTCTGCTTTTCAGATAAGCAAAATCCGCTACGTTCTTTATAATATGATGTTACATACGGAATATAGTCAGGCTGTTCTGGTATCGTATAACACATCTCAAGCAGTTCTTCTCTTGAAACAATTTTATCTATCGGAAGAGAATAGCCCATTACATGCAGATTGGTATCTGCAAAATCTATAACTTTTTTTCCATCAAGAGTTTCAATATATCCACCTTTAATGTTCCATTCTTTTGGAACAATCCAGTCAAAAACTTTCGTACCTGTAGGAACCTCAAAAATTTTGAGTTCTGGGATTTCTCGTTGTATTATACGCAAAGTTTTGCGCACTCCATCTCCTGTAATACTTCTACAAATAGGGAATAGTTCTTTAACTAAAGAATACATATTATTTGAAATATCCATATCTATCTATTTTTATATTAGTGCCTTTAAAAAGGAATAAAGAGTATAAAATACCTCTTGATTATACCTACATTAACTCCAACTACTGGTTAATAAGAATAATATCAGCCAAAATATCTGTAATCATATCCTTACCCAAGATTGATTCAACAAATTCTCGAAACACACCTTCTCCTCCCTTTTTTAACAAGGAGACATTAGCAAGTTCTTTTATATATTCAGGAGCTGAAGAAGGCACCCCCTTCCATCCAACCAGTTTAAGAAGCTTTATATCATTGATATCATCTCCGATGTAAGCAACATCTTCTAACTGGATATGCAGTTGAGAACATAAACCTTTTGCTATAAAAACTTTATCTTTTACGCCAAGATAACAATAGTCAAGTTTTAACTTATTTGCTCTCCGCTTAACAATTTCCGTGTTTTCTCCTGTTATGATTCCTACAGGAATACCCAAATGGTGAGCAAACAATACGCCAGCACTATCGTAGGTATTGAATTTCTTCAACTCTACGTTAGTGCCATCGTAATACATTCCACCATCTGTCCAAACTCCATCAATGTCTGTCAAGATGAGCTTAGGAAGTTTCTTATTCATTAATCTATATATTTCGAATAGATGATTTCATTTGCAGGAATATCCTGCACAGCCTTATGCCCAACAACCATGTCCTTCTGTGCCCATTTAAAACCATCTCCAGGACTTAACATATGGATTTTGTCTTCGGTAATAACCTCGCCAGCCTTAATATCACACAAAGAAGCGATAGAACGTTCCAACTTAACTTTAGAACCAGCAACACTCTTATCTATGTAAAGATCTTCCTTACCTAACCAACGTTCAACCATTCGAATATCACGTACCATACGATTTACACCATCAGGACCTAAAGAACCCGGTTGATCAGTTCCCTTCATATGCCTATCGATGGTAATATGCTTTTCGATAATCTCAGCACCCATACCTACAGCGATTGCAGGCGCAGAAATACCAATGGTATGATCAGAGAATCCGATATGATACTGTCCATAATGCTTCTTCAAATAGGTTATAGTACGTAAATTCAAATTGTCTGGATGAGTTGGATATTGAGATACACAATGCAATATAGAAATTTCGCTATGATAACGTGTAATTGTTTCCAAAGCATCATCAAGTTCCTTTTTACCAGCCATACCCGTAGAAAGGATGATAGGTATCTTGGTTTCTGCCATGGCTGCAAGAAGAGGAAGATTGGTTAAATCGCGGCTAGCCACCTTCAAATAATCAGGAGTAAAGAGTTTCAGCATTGAAAGACAACCCTTTGCACAAAGTGTCTCAACAAAATCAAGTCCCTTTTCTTTCGCATACTTATACACCTCAAAGTGAGCTTGATCATCTAACTCCAAAAAAGCTCGATGCTCACCATAGGTGCGACCGAAAGAATTTGGAGTATCATAAATACGATTCATCTGAGTTGCAGTAAGCTCTTCATTCAAATCACGACGAGTCATTTTAACCGCATTCATTGGTTTTAGGTCTAAATTAAAATCGTCCTCATGAACAGGTCGAGCAATCAACTCAACGATCAACTTTGCAATGTCAACAGAACCATTATGGTTCTGCCCAATTTCACCTATAATATAGGTTTCTCCCTTTTTAATCATAATCGTATAAATTAAATATTACTTTTTATTTTGTGAGATGCTATTTAACATTGACTGCTTAATTTCAGCATGTGCATCTAAATATGAAACAACATCTTTAAGGGTAAAATTAGAATCTTTACCCTTTAAATCAGCAAATACTTTTTGAGCATTTACTAAATCTTCTGGGGTGTCTATAGTCAGTCTTATATCATCTCTACCCTGTAAGAAATCAGGACACATAATCCATTCGCACATGTACTCATCAGGATGATTGTATATATGCCATGTTACATGTTCATGAGCAGGGGAATCAACAGGAGTTGTTGAAGCAACTCGCTTAAGTGCAGAAAGGGTAACAAATTCACCCCAAAAGCCAAAATGGGTAAGGATTGAAGGTTTATCATTAATGCGGAAACCGATATAATCAGCATCACTCGTCTTTGCCTTCTCTACCAATTGCGAAACGCCATGCCAATCCAAAAAAGGATTATCAGAACAGATTCTCACAATACCATCGACATGGTTTGTTTCTGCAGCTTGAATAAATCTATCAAGTACATCACTCTCCGAGCCACGATAAACAAGTTCACCTTTCTCCAAAAGAAAATTCTCCAACTGGTCATTGTTTGCATTTACAGAAGTAGCTACAATAACTTTAACTCCACTAACCTTATGAAGGTTTTCAAGAAGAGTCTCCAGAAGAGTTTTCTCTCCATCAAACTTCTTCAAAATTTTACCAGGCAAGCGGGTTGAGCCCATTCTTGCCTGAATTATAATTCCTATATTCATTTTCGTAAAAATATTTATTTCAATAACCTATATACAATTCAATAACCCTTAAGAATTATATACTTTAAACTATGTTTATAAAGTTCCATCAACCTTATTCATATTGCTATTTTTACTTCGCACATATTCTCGACAGGACAGATTGGCTTCAATCCATCTACTGTCAATTGAATGAGGGAACGGCCAACACCCATCACATCTATGAACTGCTTTGGGTAATCGGGGGTTGACATTGGCCAGAATCGGCTGCCTACACCACCGGCCATGATTATAATTTGTATGTCGCGCATAAATCTTGTTCTTTTATATTAAAGATTTTCTAAAATCATCCCGTCCTTCTTTACCATTAAAGAAGGCTCCACCTCTCACCCCGACCCTCTCTCCTCTGGAGCGAGGGAGAAAACCGCCCTACTCGGTGCTCGGAACCGCTACGCTATAAGGTTGGCGGACCATCAAAGGTCTTCGCCAGGTTTTGCGGGATGGGACCGCCTAGAGTTAGACTTCTTGGGATTTTAGCTTAACAACATATAGACTTCCTATAAATATTCTGTTGACGCTTTACTTACATTTAGAAATATTTAACTATTTCAAATGGATACTTAAAGATATCTGTTCTCATTAACAGCGTATTATATCCCTGATCTAAAGATGGGGACGGAAAGATGTTACTTTCTGTCATTAAGTAGCCATTACCTACCCATTTATCAGCAATATCAATTCGCACTTTGATAATACCAACAACCTGCTTAGACATATCAAAATAAGAAGCGCTGCCATCACTATGCTTTATCCTCTTCTTGATTACTAAAGCATGCTGGGCATGAGGCCTTATGTATATAGAGGGTAAGGCTTTTCTTAAATCTACTTCTACAAAGTATTCTGTTTGAGTAATACCATATTCAGGAACCGAAGTAGCGTGAGGCATAGCCATCAACAGAACATATACATAAATATCTTCATTAGGCAATAGTTTCTTATCCTTTGCCAACTGTTCCAACATATCGCCAAGAAGCGAGGACGTTTTTGACTATCCTCATAGAATTTCAAATCACCATTACCCATTCTGTTGTACTCAACATCTGCATAATAAGACGTGAAAAAGGAGGTTCTGTTCATTGCATCGTATTCTCTCATTATATTCTCCATATGATGAGCTAGTCGTGCACAGATATTTCGTTCTGAAACTCCATATTTAATATTGTTGTAGTCTTCTTGATACAACCTTTTTAAGGATGGTATCAATATATCATGTAGAATAATATCTTTCATAAGCGTATATATGAAAAATGACGACGAGACTGACAATGATAGACAAATGAATGTCGAGGTAAAGCCTTCCAGGCTACTGCTGCATGCATTACTTACCATGGGCGATGCCCATGGTTACCGACATCGGCAAGCCTACGTGTATTGCCAAAGGACAAGGATTGGCACTCTGTATATCACCAAAGAAGTATTTTACAAGTTTTCTACCAGAAACTTGATATAGTCATCATTGACATTGGATATTTCTCCTTTATCATAAATTGTTAGGAGTGTAATATCCATCGTTTCTGTATCCAACAATATATTCAACGTCAAAATTCTAGCTCCACTTCCATAGGCTATGCTTCCTTCATTTCCCGAATGAAATCATCAACATCCTGAAGCTTTTCACCTTGCAATTTAGCAACTTTTACCTCTTGCAAGGCCCGTGACAGGCTTTCCTTGACATAAGCCTTCTGCTTCTCTTCTATTGTCAAAGGTGATTCTTTGATTATTGACGCAGAAACAACTCCACGCAACATCTTAATGGCATTGCGAATACTAGCTGACGACTGTGTATCATCTATTGTTACTAATATCTGTTCCATATCCTATCTTCTATTTAATTAAATAATGGTACAATTATAGGCTTTTTGGTGAAACCACCAAATTTTTGGGAAGTTTTTCGGTTTAATGTTTAGTGTTTAATGTTTAGTGTTTATTGGAATGTTGGAGTATGTCGCACACGGATTACACCGAGGGCACGGAGGAGGAACACTAATGCAGTGTTTAATGTGTAATGTTTAGTGTTTAATGGAATGCTTGCGATGATTAACATAAACCATATAAACACCCTGGGGGCAAACTCTCATGCTTCGAGTTTTGATGGGAAGATATAGCATGCGATTACGTAAGCAAGCTGTACGACTCGTATCGCTATGTCTTTCCATCATGCGCTGTACCAGCTCTTTGCCCGCAGGGCGATAAACCGGGATAAACCGTAGCTGGAGGGTTAAAGAACACTAATCATGCAAATGACACGAATAGCCCTGTGGGCTCTGCACTTGTCGCCACTCGAATAGGGAATATAGTATTTTCAACCTAGACTTGGCTTATGGCTAAACATTACAATACACAAAATGATTCTGCTTCCTTACCGGTTCTGCTGCGATAGTCATCTCGCATACGCTTTTCCATTTGTGCTATGTATTCTGCCTTCCGCTCCCTTGAAGCCTTGAAGCGACGCATAAAATCTGCTTTTTTATCTTCTATGTTCATAACGTAATCTCCTTATTAATTATGCTTTGCGTTCAAAGATATAGTTTTTCTATGATACCGCAAAATGTTTTAAAAAAAGTTTTTTCATAATACGAGCTAAAGTAATACCCGTTGGGGCGAAACTTGCTGAGGTTTATAAGAACACTAATGTATCGTGTTTAATGTGTAATGTTTAGTGTTTAATGTGTAGTGTTTAATGGAATGCTTGCGATTATTAACAAAAACCATATAAACACCCTGGAGGCAAACTCTCATGCTTCGAGTTTTGATGGGAAGATATAGCATGCGATTACGTAA
>OQVQ01000567.1_pt1 | contig 17037 bp, 14 predicted proteins | sample 1691491 | NCBI WGS metagenome assembly OQVQ01 (sample SAMN03418252, study PRJEB22391) | human gut metagenome | biome: human-gut; feature: organic feature; material: feces | host: Homo sapiens | place: Tanzania | collected 2013-01
CTATGCGACAGATATGCAGCCTGACGGGCTCGGCGCACTTTATATGGCGTATGAGCAGCTCAAAGACAAACTATCAAAAGAGGGACTGTTTGATGCGGATCACAAAAAGCAGCTCCCTCCGTTTCCAAGAAAGATAGGCATTGTGACTTCGCCCGGTGCAGCTGCTCTTCAGGATATGATAAACATAATTTCAAGGAGATATCCTATTGCGGAGATCACTGTGTTCCAGGCACTTGTTCAGGGAGAAAATGCGCCCGATTCGATATGCAGGGCAATAAGCATGGCTGATCTCTGCGGGCTTGATCTTATCATAGTCGGACGCGGAGGAGGCTCTGCCGAGGACCTTTTCTGCTTCAATTCCGAAAAGATCGCACGTGCTGTTTATATGTGCGAAACACCTGTTATCTCAGCAGTCGGACATGAAACTGACACTACAATAATTGACTTTGTTTCTGACCTCAGAGCGCCTACGCCGTCAGCTGCGGCTGAGCTTGCCGTGCCTGATATCTCTGTTCTGAGATCGGCTGTAACAGGACTTGAAAAGAAGCTGTATTCCGCTTTTTCGGGATATCTCGATAAACGTCAGGCGGAAATCGGACGATATGCCGATAAGATATCATCTCTTTCGCCGTCTGCCGTTCTTGATAAAAATGAGGCAGTATTGTCCGAGAAAACAAAGCATCTTGAAAATGCGGCAAACGGATATATAAATTCACGCGAAAATAAGCTTGCAAATCTTGTGGTTCGGCTTGACCTGCTCAGCCCGCTTAAAATAATGTCAAAGGGTTATTCGCTTGTTTATAATTCATCGGATATGATCGTGCGGAATGCGGATGATCTCTGCAAAGGGGATCATGTACGCATAAGACTGGAACATGGCGGCGCAGATGCCGAAATAACCGAAATTTTTCCTGAAAGGATGTAAACGGAATGTCATTTGAAAAATCTGTAAAGCGTCTTGATGAGATAGTTTCGCTCCTTGAAAGCGGTGAGCTTCCGCTTGAAAAGGCAGTTGAGCTTTATACTGAGGGCGTTGCGGCAGCTGCTGAGTGCAAAAAGGAACTGAATGAAGCAAGGGTCAAGCTCAGTATCATAAATCCCGAAACAGGCGAGATCTCAGAGATCCCGACAGAAAGGGACACTTGAAAATGAACAATGAAAACACCTGTCGATTTCGTGAATATTCCGAAAAAATCGAAAACAAAATAGACTGTATCATAAAAGAACTTCATGAAAAATGCACGGATGATACAGTATCAAAGCTGTCCGCTGATGCGGTGGAATGGTCGCTTGCATCAGGCGGAAAAAGGATACGTCCTGTTCTTGCACTCGAATTCTGCCGTGTATGCGGCGGAGATCCCGACAAGGCGTTGCCTGCAGCTGCGGCACTTGAAATGATACACACATATTCTCTGATACATGATGATCTGCCTTGTATGGACAATGATGATTACCGCAGAGGAAGACTTTCCTGCCATAAAAAATTCGGAGAAGCATTCGGTCTCCTTGCGGGTGACGCACTGCTCGATCATGCCGCTGAGATAGTAACCGAATGTGACGAATTGTCTGACAGGCAGAAAGTTAAAATCATTTCTCTGCTCGCAAGATCAGGCGGCATAGGCGGAATGATCGGCGGTCAGGTGCTTGATCTTTATTTTGAAAAGGAGCATAAACCGGATTCCGATGAACTGCTGAGGATGTATTCCATGAAAACAGGAGCACTGCTGAAATGTGCCTGCCTTATCGGATGCATATGTGCCGAAGCGGACGAAAAGGCTATGGCAGCAGCTGAGGTCTATGCGGAAAATATCGGACTGACTTTCCAGATAATTGACGATATACTTGATATGACTGAGACAACAGAGGCACTCGGCAAACCAGCGGGAAGCGATGAAAAGCAGCATAAAACAACATATGCATCACTTAACGGTATTGAAGGATCGCAGAAAAAGGCGGCTGAATGTACACAAAAGGCGATGACCGCACTTGAAGTATTTGAAGACAGAAAATTCCTTGAGGATTTTACTGATCATCTTCTTAAAAGAAAGAATTGAGGTAGTTTTCTATGACTTTTGAATATAATTATGTGCTTTCCTGCGGTGTGATAAGCTGGGCTGCCGCTCAGATCATAAAAACGATCCTGTATGCGGTCACAAAGAAGGAATTCCGTGCGGAGCGTCTTGTCGGCTCGGGAGGAATGCCGAGTTCACATTCTTCTCTTGTGTGCTCGGCGCTTGTCGCTTCGGGAATACATGACGGAGTAGGTTCAACTGAATTCGCACTTGCTTTTATTCTTGCTGCTGTTGTAATGTATGATGCTATGGGCGTGCGCAGGGCTGCGGGACTTCATGCACATGAGATAAACAGAATGAACAAGCTCTTTGATTTCAAATTCAAGGATCTTATTGACACTGAAAGCGAAGAAAGCAGTCAGAAGCGCAAGGATCTAAAAGAATTTCTCGGACATAATCCGCTTGAGGTGCTTGCGGGAGCCGTTCTCGGAGTAATAATCGCACTTGTTATGCCGAGATAATTTACTTAGGTAAGGAGGACATATTCTTTTCGGGATATGATCGCAGACATGAATGAGAAAAAAATACGGCTTGCAGATCTCCATGATCTGCCGAAAGATATAAAAGATCTTTCATATGAAGAATGCGATGAGCTTTGCAGGGATATACGCAGAACTATTGTCAGGACTGTCATGAAAAACGGCGGACATCTCTCATCAAATCTCGGCACTGTTGAGCTTATTGTGGCGATGCACAGAGTATTTGATTCGCCTGAAGATAAATTTGTTTTCGATGTCGGACATCAGGCATACACGCACAAGCTTCTGACCGGACGACTCAGCGATTTTCCGAAACTCAGAAAAGAAAACGGTCTTTCGGGATTTACAAGACCGTCCGAATCGGAGCATGATGCATTTATCAGCGGACACAGCAGCACATCGGTATCGGCGGCACTCGGAATGGCAGAAGCAATGAAGCTTTCGGGAGATAATGTACATCACGCTATCGCTGTTATAGGTGATGGTGCGCTTACAGGCGGAATGGCATATGAAGGACTTAACAATGCAGGAAAAAGTGACGCGAAGATCATTGTTATCCTCAATCACAATGATATGTCAATTTCCAAAAATGTCGGTGCGCTTGCGAAGTATCTTACAAAAATAAGAGGAAATTCAAAATATCTGAATGCAAAAAAAGCCGTAAAAAACACACTTTCCAAAATACCTGTCGGAGGCGAAACACTTACAAATGCTGTCAGCGAATCCAAGGCAGTTTTAAAGGGAATCCTCTATCATTCAACGATGTTTGAGGATCTCGGATTTGTGTATCTTGGACCTGTTGACGGACATAATGTCAAGGAGCTTCAGGAGGCTCTGGAAAGTGCAAAGCGCATTGACAAGCCTGTTTTTATTCATGTCAATACCGTAAAAGGAAAGGGATTCCGTCCTGCGGAGGATAACCCCGGGGCATTTCACGGAGTTCCCGCAAAAGCTTATGTAAACAACGATCCTGATTTCATAAGTGAAGACAGCTTCTCGGCTGAATTCGGAAGAAAGCTTAATGAAATGGCTGACCGTGATGAGCGGATATGCGCAATAACTGCTGCAATGAAATACGGTACGGGACTTCAGTATTTTGCTGCATCTCACAAAGACAGATTTTTTGATGTCGGAATTGCCGAGCAGCACGCTGTAACATTTGCCTGCGGACTTGCAAAGTGCGGAAAGATTCCTGTGTTTGCTGTGTATTCAAGCTTTATCCAGCGATCTTTCGATCAGCTTATCCATGACTGTTCAATTGAGCCTGTTCATGTCGTTTTCGGCATTGACAGAGCAGGTATAGTCGGTGAGGACGGAGAAACGCATCAGGGAATATTCGATGTTCCGATGCTAACGTGCATCCCGCATATGACGGTATATTCGCCGTCCTGTTATGAGGAACTGAAAATTTGTCTTGATGAGGCTGTCTATAAATGCAGCGGACCTGTTGCCGTGCGTTATCCGAGGGGAGCAGACCATTCGGAATTTCCAAAGGATAACGTCAGCTGCACATTTAAACATGTAAGCAGAGGTTCAGATATTCTGGCAGTAACATACGGAAGAATATGGAATGAGCTTTTTGCGGCATCCGAAAAATCAGCGGATTTTGATATGCTGAAGCTTACAAAAATATTCCCGATCAGCAAAGAAGTATTTGAGATATGCCGCAGATACAGGCACGTTTATTTCTTTGAAGAGGGTATAAAAAGCGGCGGGATAGGCGAGCATCTTGCGGCAGGACTTTCCGAAAGCGGCATACCTGTTACTGTGAATGCGGCAGATGATTTTATAAAGCAGGCACCTGCTGCATCGGCGCTTTCAAAGCTCGGACTTGATGAAAGCGGAATTCTGCATATATTGAAAAAAGCTGAAAAACAGGAGAATTAACATTGCGACTTGATATGTACTTAACCGAAAATGGACTTGCCAGAAGCCGTGAACGCGCCAAGGAGCTTATAAAAAACGGTTTCGTTCTGGTCGATGGAAAGGCAGCCAAAAAAGCTTCTGATGATGTATCAGATGTAAATAATGTTGAGGTCACAGGCGGTCAGCTCATCTATGTGGGACGCGGCGGACTGAAGCTTGAAGCTGCTGTAAAGCAATTCGGCATTGATCTTTCGGGCATGGAATGCGTTGACATAGGCGCATCAACGGGCGGATTTACTGACTGTATGCTTAAAAACGGCGCAGTGAAGGTGTATGCTGTTGATGTCGGACACGATCAGCTTGATGTATCGCTTGCTGCGGACCGCCGTGTTGTCAACATGGAAAAAACAAACATCAGAAATACCGATAAGGCTGATTTCGGAGATAATATCGGGTTTGTTTCAACTGATGTATCATTCGTTTCGGTAGCGCATATTATTCCGAAAATTGCGGAAATACTCGTTGACAACGGTTCTGCAGCTGTTCTTATAAAACCTCAGTTTGAAGCGGGAAAATCTAATATCGGCAAAAACGGGATCGTAAAGGACAGAAAAGTACATTGTGCTGTTCTCAAAGAAATATCAGCTGTTTTTTGCGAAAATGGATTTGAGATCATAGGGATAATTCCGTCACCGATAAAAGGCGGCGATGGAAATATTGAGTATATGGCGTATGTAAAACATAGCGGTCTGCCTGTTATGCCAACATCGGAAACGATAAAAAAAATAGTGGAAAATGCATTTGGTCCCGCTAAGGAGATTTAAAGTATGAAGATAGCGCTCTATCCGAATTTTGAAAAAAACAATGCTCTTCAAACAACGCTTGATGTATGTGATGTACTGCATGATACGGGTGCGGAAATATATGCGAGAGAAAGCAACAAAGAATATTTTGCGGATAAAAATTATGTGAATATCGGGAAAATGGCTGATATTGCAAGGTTGTGTGATATCATAGTTGCAATCGGCGGAGATGGAACCATACTTAAATCTTCAAGGTATGCAGCACCTGCCGGAAAGCCCTTGCTCGGAATAAACACCGGACGGCTCGGTTTTATGGCATCTCTTGAAAGAGATGAGCTTGACGGACTTCATCGGCTTTCTGACGGTGATTATACAATAGAAAACAGAATGATGATAGATGCCGAGTATATCTGCGGAGAAGAAAAGCAGGTATTTTCTGCGCTTAATGATGTAACAGCCGTAAGAATGTTTTCGAGGATAGCTGATTTTACAGTATCTGTCGACGGAAAGACAGTCAGCAGCATGCGCTCTGACGGAGTTGTTTTTTCGACCCCTACCGGTTCAACTGCTTATGCGTTATCGGCAGGAGGACCGATAGTTGAGCCTGCCATTTCATGCATTGAATTTGCACCGGTATGTCCCCATTCACTCTGGTCAAGGCCTATGCTTATTTCGGCAGATCACGAGATAACCGTTTCGCATAATTCCGATGATGTTTATTTCTCAGTAGACGGAGCGGCGGAGATAAAATTCGAGCGCGGAGGAAGGCTTGTTATCACACGTTCGCAGCAGATCCTGAAGCTTATAAATATTGACGGGGATTCTTTTTTTGATGCGGTAAATTACAAGCTTATGCGTTCGCTCAAATAGAGTCGTGGAGGAAAATAAAATGAAAAAGCAGCGTCAGAAAAAAATACTTGAGCTTATCGAAAAATATGAGATAGACACACAGGAAACTCTCAAGGATTATCTTGAAAAGGAAAATATAACAGTAACTCAGGCCACGCTCTCTCGTGATATAAACGAACTCAGCCTCATAAAAACAACCACCGAAAACGGCATATGCAAATATACAATGCCCGTAAAAAATCATTATGATTTCCCGCTTATTTTCAGCAATTCCGTTATCGGGATAGATTATGCGATGAACACAGTTGTTGTAAAATGCCACACGGGAATGGCTCAGGCTGCATGCGCTACTCTTGACAAAATGGAGTATCCCAAAATAGTCGGAACTATTGCAGGAGATGATACGATATTTATTCTCATGCGGACAGAATCCGACGCTGCCGATTTTTCAGAGGAACTAAAGGACACGCTTATAAAGACGATCGCAAAGTCAATGCTTTAAGTTTTAAAGGATGGTCAGATCAAATGCTGTACGAACTCGATATAGAAAATCTTGCGGTAATTAAAAATGCGGTTATCCCGTTTTCGGATAATTTCAATGTGTTTACCGGAGAAACAGGCGCAGGAAAATCCATACTTATCGGTGGTATAAATGCTGTTCTCGGACAGAGGATCACAAAAGATATAGTAAGAACAGGCTGCAAAAAAGCTGTTGTCAATGCAAGATTTGTAAAGCTCCCCGCAGAAACTATAAAAAAGCTCGATGAATTCGGAATATCACATGATGACGATGAGATCACCGTCACAAGAGAGATCATGGCTGACGGCGGAAGCGTTGCGAGGATAAATTCAAAAGCTGCTGCTGTTTCGGTTCTGCGTGAAATAGGCGAAACGCTTATAAATATTCACGGTCAGCATGATAACCAGACGCTTCTGTCGCCCGAGAAACATATTGAGATACTTGACAGCTATGGTGAACTTCAGGGCGAGATAGACGAATACCGTTCATGCTTCAGAACACTTCAGGAAACAGCAAGAAAGATAAAAAAGCTTGCGCTTATTGAAAGGGACAAAGCCGACAGAGCAGAGGTTTTGAAACGCAGGATCGCAGATATAGAGGAGGTATCTCCCGAAGAAGGTGAAGACGAGCAGATAGACAGTGAATTTGCCATTGCAAGGGACAGCGACAGGATACTGAATGTTCTGAACCGCTCTTTTTCTGCGCTTTCGGGTGATGATGATACTGACGGCCTGCCTGAGATAATAAGTTCGGTTCAATATGAGCTTTCCGATTATAATGATATCCTTGAACCACTGAAAAGCATAACGGAAAGGCTCTCAAATGCATCTATCGAGATATCGGATATTGCTTCGGAAATACGCCATATTGCTGACGGGATCGACCTTGATGAAGAAAGATTTGATTACCTGACTAAGCGGCATGAACAGCTTACAGCGATAAAAAGAAAGTACGGTCCAGAGCTTTCAGATGTTATAAAGCTTTATAACGATGCAAGATCCGAACTTGATGCAATAGAAAGCTCGTCTGATGAAATAATTCATCTGAAAAACGAAAAAGAACAGCTTCTTAACGCTGTATCTGCTAAGGCGAGAGATCTTTCGGAACATCGTGAACAGATTGCAATGCGGTTTATTGCAGAAGTTCAGGAGGAACTGCGGTTCCTTGATATGCCGAATGTGCGTCTTGCAATGGAAAACAGCAAGGGCAAACTTACAACAAACGGTGTTGACAATATAGAATTTCTGATATCCGCAAATCCCGGTGAACCGCCTAAACCTATGGCAAAGATAGCATCAGGCGGTGAACTTTCAAGAATAATGCTTGCTCTGAAAACAGTTATCGCCGATAAGGACGATATACCGACGCTTATCTTTGATGAAATAGATACGGGTGTCAGCGGACGTGCGGCACAGAAGATCGGCATCAAGCTGAAAAACATTTCGCGGATAAGGCAGGTCATCTGCGTTACGCATCTTACACAGCTTGCGGTTTTCGGAGACAATCATCTGCTCATAGAAAAAAATGTGTCAGACGGACATACTTATACGACTGTAAAACAGCTTGATTTTGAGGGACGCAAGCAGGAGATCGCAAGGATCATGGGCGGCGACAATATATCCGATCTTATGCTTGAAAATGCAGAGCAGCTTCTCAGAAATCATTCGGAATAAAATTCAACGGAGGAATTTAAAAATGAAGTGTTATCTTGTGGATTATGAAAATGTTAATTCAGCGGGACTGACAGGAATAAACAAGCTTTCAAGCGATGATCTTGTTATGATATTTTACAGTGACAACGCAAGCACAGTAACATTTGCGGCGATGGACATGATACGCAAATCGTCTGCAGATATAAGAAGATACAAGCTTAAACATTCTTCGGCAAATGCCGCTGATTTTCAGGTCTGCACATATCTCGGATATCTTATGGGAAATGCTGCCGCAACTGATATTTTTATTATAAGCAAGGACAGAGGCTATATGTCCTGCCTGGAATTCTGCCGTTCGTGCTTATCATCGGCGGGCAAAAATGTTGACATTTTCTCAAACATTTCCGATGCGCTGAACAGCATAGGAAACAATTCCTCAATCGGAATTACATACCCTGTGGCATCTGCCGTATCGAATGACAGCCTGAAGATCGAGGTCTCCGAAAGCAAAAATGAGGCAGCTGCTTCCGCACCTGTTATTGAGGAAAAAACTGCAAAGCACGAACCTGTTTCAGATGTAAAGCATATTGAGATAAACACAGCGGAAAGGCTCAATGAAATACGCATACTCACAGATGATATAAGCGAAAAGATCGCTCCGAAAAAGCATTTACAGCCGTCAGAAAAAGCTGAGAAGACCGCTGAAAAGAAAACACCCTCCAAAACTGCTGATGTTGATGCGGTAGCAGCAAAGGTTGCGGGAATATTCTCATCCGATGACAAGATAAAATCAAACGGGGAGATGCCTGCGGTTTGCAGAAATGTTGCTAACTTTATCGTGACATCCAACGATAAGCATGATCTTTATATCAGAATGGTAAAAGAATACGGTCAGAAGTCGGGTGTAAATTATTATAATGCGATAAAGAAGGAGTATTCAAATCTCAAGCTTCGTGTTAATTGACATTTTGCTGAAAATGTGATATAATATTCTATTATTCAGGCGTGGAGGAACAATTTGAACGATATAAATTCAAGCGGATCATTTTCCGAATATATAAATAAAGTCCGTGAGCTTACAGCGAATATGGAGTTTGCGCCGATGGCTTTTGTCCACAGCTACGGCTGTCAGCAGAATGTCAGCGACGGAGAAAAAATTCTCGGAATGCTTGCGGATATGGGGTTCGGTATCACAAGGGACAGGGAAAGTGCTGATGTAATAATACTGAATACCTGTGCTGTCCGTGAAAATGCGGAAGAAAAAGTATTCGGAAACGTCGGCGAGCTTAAACATCTTAAGGAGAAAAATCCTGATCTTATTATCGGCATATGCGGATGCATGCCGCAGCAGAAGCATATTGTCGAAAGAATAAAAAGATCCTATAAATACGTTGACATAGTGTTCGGAACATTTGCGGTTCCCGAGTTTCCCAAGCTGCTTTTTGAGCGCATGATAAGCGGAAAATATGCGGAAGATACCGAGGAAAGAGACAGCGTCCCGACAGAGGGCATGACGGTCATGCGCAGCTGCGGATACAAGGCAAGCGTACCGATAATGTACGGCTGCAACAATTTCTGCACTTACTGTATTGTACCGTATGTCCGCGGACGTGAACACAGCCGTGAACCCGAGGATATCCTGAAGGAGATAAAAGGTCTTGTGAATGACGGCTGCAAGGAGATAATGCTTCTCGGTCAGAATGTCAATTCATACGGCAAAAATCTTGCGGAGCCTGTAACTTTCTCGCAGCTGCTCAGAATGATAAACGATATTGACGGGGATTTCAGGGTAAGGTTTATGACTCCTCATCCGAAAGATGCAACAACAGAGCTTATTGACACAATATTTGAATGTGATAAGATATGCAGGCATCTTCATCTTCCGCTCCAGTCGGGAAGCGACAGGATACTCAAAGCAATGAACAGGCATTACGATGTAGAAAAATACATGAAGATCGTTGATTATGCACGTTCAAAGGATCCGGAATTTTCATTCACGACTGATATAATCGTCGGATTTCCGAATGAAACAAGAGAGGATTTCGACGGAACAATAGATATTATCCGCAAGGTCGGATATGATAATATCTATTCGTTTATCTATTCAAAGCGCAAAGGCACAAAGGCAGCGGAAATGGATGACAAAACTTCCGATGCAGACAAAAGCGCATGGTTCAGAGAAATGCTTGATGTTCAGCGTGAGATAGCCGAGAAAAATTACAAGCGTTTCGTCGGACGAGAAATGACAGTGCTTTTTGATGCTCCCGGCAGGCGTGACGGCTGGCTGACGGGCAAAAGCGATGAATTTATCATAGTCGAAGCAAAGGGCGATAAGTCACTTATCGGAACTATGCAGAAGGTAAAGATACTCAGCTCCCGTTATTGGGAATGCGAGGGTGAAATCATATAAAAGGAGTTTTTAAAATGACTGTTATAGAAATGGCTAGAGAACTTGGAAAGCTTATTCAGCAGGACGAAAGATATGCTGAATATTACCGTGCAAAGGCTGCAAACGATGCAGATGAGGAACTTCAGCAGATGATACAGGAATTCAATCTCAAGCGTATGCAGCTGAATTCCGAGATGTCCAAAAATGACAAGGACGGCGCACTTCTCAGCAGACTTGATGATGAGATCAAAGTGCTGTACGGAAATATCATGGCAAACGGAAACATGACTGCATTCAACAGTGCCAAGGACGCTATGGACAGCATGCTTTCCCAGATCAACATGATAATCACATATTCCGCAAACGGTGAGGATCCCGCAACATGCCCTTCTGAGCAGGTTTCATGCGGCGGAGACTGCGGATCATGCGGAGGCTGTCACTGACGGTCTGAAAATTCTATCGGAGCAGCGCAAAAGCGTCTGTTCCGATATTTCGGTATTATTCGGAGGTTAACGGGGAATGGAAATAGATTACAGCAAGCTTTCACCGATGATGCAGCAGTATTTCGGAGTCAAAAACAAGTATAAAAATCACATTCTGTTTTACAGACTGGGGGATTTTTATGAGATGTTTTTTGATGATGCGCTTACTGCATCCAAGGTTCTTGAACTTACTCTTACGGGCAGGGACTGCGGACTTGATGAGCGTGCGCCTATGTGCGGCGTACCTTATCACAGTGCGGAGATCTACATAAAAAAGCTGATAGAGGCAGGATTTAAGGTAGCTGTATGTGAGCAGCTGACCGATCCGAAGCTGTCAAAGGGCATCGTTGAAAGAGATGTTATCCGAGTTGTAACACCCGGCACGCTTACCGAATCAAATATGCTTGATGAAAGCAGAAACAATTACATCGCCTGCTGTTACATGGACGGGAAGACGGTTTCTGTCTGCTTTGCGGACATATCCACAGGCGAAGTTGATATGTATACCAAAAGCGGAAAGGATGTCGAAACTGGTCTGATAAATGAGCTTTCAAGATATCAGCCTGCTGAACTTCTTTTCAACAGTGCATTTCTCGACTGCAAAGAAGTCAGGGATTTTATTGAAAGCAAAATAAAATGCAGCGTTCAGCTTCTTGATGATATTTCATTTGCCGTGGCAATGAAGAAAGATATCCTTCTGAAGCAGTTCAGTGCAGGGGAGCTTTGCGAACTCGGACTTGATGATGACAGCACAGAAACACGCTGTGCATGCGGTCTTTTTGATTATATCGCAGATACGCAGAAAACTCTTGTCGGACGTTTCACGATGATAAATAAGCATTCCGATGCTGCGTTCATGGAGCTTGATCTTACTGCACGCAGAAATCTCGAGCTTACGGAAACACTCCGGAACAAAGAGAAAAAGGGCAGTCTTATGTGGGTGCTTGATTCAACTAAAACTTCCATGGGAAAACGTTTGCTGAGAACGTATATTGAGCAGCCGCTTGTTAAGCCTGCCGCAATAATAAACCGTCTTGACGCTGTCGAACAGCTTTGCAGGAATTCGCTTACCCGTCAGGAAATATCCGATTGTCTTGACAAGGTCTATGATCTTGAACGTCTTATGACAAAGGTAATGTATCGTTCGGCAAATCCCCGTGATCTAAAGGCATTGTCACAGACTGCGCTTGCTCTCCCTGAGATAAAAGAGAAGCTTTCGGGATTTACATCCGTACTGCTGAAAAATCTGAACGGTGATATTGATACTCTCGAGGATATTTCAAATCTTATTGAAAATGCACTGACAGATGAACCGCCTATGAGTGCGAAAGACGGCGGAGTTATCCGTGACGGATTCAATGAAGAGCTTGATAAGCTGCGGCACATAATTTCGGGCGGTAAGGATATCATTGCGGATATTGAAAAAAGGGAACGAGAGGAAACAGGAATAAAGAGCCTGAAAATAAGCTATAACCGTGTTTTCGGATATTATATCGAAGTCACAAAATCCTATTTTGACCTTGTCCCCGAAAGGTATATAAGAAAGCAGACGCTGGCAAACTGCGAACGGTTTATCACCGAAGAACTCAAAAATGCCGAGAACACAATTCTCGGTGCAAATGATAAGGTTCTTACTCTTGAATATGATATTTTCTGTGAGGTAAGAGAGTTCATCACAACACAGCTTGTAAAGGTACAGACAACGGCATCTGCTGTTGCGGCGCTTGATGTGCTTTGCTCGTTTGCGGAAGTGTCGATGAAAAATCTGTACGTCAAACCAGAGATCGCAATTGACGGAGTTATCGACATAAGAGATGGCAGACATCCTGTTGTTGAACTTATGCTGACAGATGAAATGTATGTCCCCAACAATACATATCTTGATACGAAATCAAACCGAATGGCAATAATCACAGGACCTAATATGTCAGGTAAATCGACGTATATGCGTCAGACGGCACTTATCGTTCTGATGGCGCAGATAGGCTGTTTTGTTCCTGCATCTTATGCACATATTTCCATTACGGACAAGATATTCACAAGAGTCGGTGCTTCCGATGATCTCACGGCAGGACAGTCAACGTTTATGGTCGAAATGAGCGAAGTCGCCGATATACTGAAAAATGCAACCAAGGACAGCCTTGTAGTCCTCGATGAGGTCGGACGAGGAACATCTACGTTCGATGGAATAAGCATTGCAACAGCTGTTGCGGAATACATAGCCAACAGCAGGATTCTTGGCTGCAAAACTCTTTTCGCAACACATTATCATGAGCTTATAAAGCTTGAAGATGAGATTGAAGGAGTAAAAAACTTCAGCGTTGCTGTCAAGAAAAGAGGCGAGGACATAAAGTTCCTGCGAAAGATAGTTCCGGGCGGTATTGATGACAGCTACGGAATTGAAGTTGCAAAGCTTGCGGGACTTCCTTCAAAGGTAACGTCAAGAGCCAAGCAGATACTTGCTGAAATGGAATCCGCCAAGGCTGCCGCTCCGTCACACGAGGAAAATGATGGTCAGATAACCTTTGGTGCGATCGACGAAAGCAGGATCATTGATAAGCTGAAAAAAACAAATCCCGATGAGCTTTCTGATGAAGATGCAAAATATCTTCTGAAGGAACTCGTTGATATGCTGAAATAAAAAAGAAGGGAAGTGCAGAAAATGCCGCAGATAAATCTGCTCAGCAAAGAGGTTTCCGAACTTATTGCGGCGGGCGAGGTCATTGAGCGTCCGTCTTCGATCATCAAGGAATTGACGGAAAACGCTATTGACAGCGGTGCAAATACGATAACAATTGAGATACGCAGGGGCGGAGTGACGTATATGCGTGTGACTGACAACGGCTGCGGCATAAGCGAAAATGATGTTCCTAAAGCATTTCTGCGCCATGCGACAAGCAAACTGAAAACAAAGGAAGATCTCGACAGGATATTTACTCTCGGATTCAGAGGAGAGGCACTTGCATCTATTGCTGCCTGCTCCAAAGTTGAGGTCTACACTAAAACTCCCGATGAACAGTACGGCACGCACTATGTGATCGAAGGAACAGAAGAAAAGCTGTACGAGAAAACAGGCTGCGCAGACGGAACAACTATTGTTGTAAGGGACATTTTCTATAATGTTCCGGCACGTCTGAAGTTTCTGAAAAAAGACGTTTCAGAGGGAAATGCTATTGCAAATATCATTGAAAAAGTTGCACTTTCTCACCCGAATATCTCGTTTAAATTTATAAGAGACAATAAGCCCGAACTTTTTACATCGGGTGACGGAAATATATATTCGTCCGTGTATACGATTTTCGGAAAGCAGTTTGCCGCGGCAATGCTGCCTGTTGATTATGAGCTTAACGGCATACATGTTGCGGGATATACAATCAAGCCGCTGTTCGGACGTGCAAAGCGTTCGTTTCAGAACTTTTTTATCAATGGAAGATATGTGCGTTCATATACCTGTACGAGAGCACTTGAGGACGCATATACCAATTCGATCATGGAAGGAAAATTTCCTGCATGCGTCCTGATGGTGACAGTTCCGCCGAATATTGTAGATGTAAATGTTCATCCCGCAAAAATCGAAGTCAGATTTTCAAACGATGAAATAATCTACAATACAGTTTATTTTGCAATAAAAAATGCACTTCTTGCGGGAAATGTCCCTGCGGATATGAATATCCCCGCGCGCCCGAAGATTGACTATACAGCACCTGTTCAGCCGCCTCCGCCGGAGCAGTATGTTTTCTCTGAGCCATCTGTTCCAAAGGAAGCTGCAGTGCCGGTAAAGGTGAGCGTTACAAAGAAAGAACAGCAGCCCGTTTCTGAAGTTCCTGATATCCCAGTGCCTGTTCAGACGATAAATGAACCTGTTTATACCGAAAAAAAAGAGGAAACTGTTCAGAAGTCAGATGATGATATACATCAGGAAGAAATTAAAGAACCTGTTCAGGATATGTATATTCCTGCTGACGAAAAAGCCGTTTCTCCTGAGGAAAGTGTTCCTGTCAGCCGTGTGGAAGAAGCCGTAAACGAACAGCCTAAAGAACAGGAAAGCGAGCCTGTAACGGGATTCAAATACATAAATGCAAAATCGCTCCAGAAAAAAAGCGAACCTGTTATAGAAGTTCCCGAAAAGAAGGAGATCCCCGTACGTCTTATCGGAGAAGCGTTCAAGCTTTATGTTATTGCGGAATGCGGAAATGAAGTTATTTTTATTGACAAGCATGCGGCGCATGAACGCATACTGTTTGAGAAGCTTAAAAGCGGTCATCAGAATCTGAGCTGTCAGATGCTGCTTGCACCCAGGGAGCTTATGCTTGAATATTCCGAATATGATGCGCTTGAAGAAAACAGTGCAGCAGTTTCAAATCTTGGATTTGATATCGGATTTGTCAAGCCGCCGATAGTTTCGGTAAAAGGTATCCCTGCGATGCTCGATGCCTGTGAAGCTGACGATCTTGTAATGGAGCTTGCAAGAAATTTTCTTGAACATAAGCATAATCCAATGCCTGAGATAATGGACGATATGTACCATACATTTGCGTGCAAGGCGGCTATCAAGGCAAATGACGACAGTTCGCCGAAGGAGCTTATGTGGCTTGTGAAGGAAGTTCTTTCCCGCGATGATATAAGGTATTGTCCTCACGGCAGACCTGTTATGTTCAAGCTGACAAAATATGATTTTGACAAACAGTTCAAAAGGATAGTGTGATTTTATATGTCTGAAAAAATACCGCTTATTGTAATATGCGGTCCTACTGCATCGGGAAAAACATCTCTTGGAATAGAGCTTGCAAAACATATCGGCGGAGAGATTATTTCTGCCGATTCAATGCAGATATACAAGGGCATGGACATTGCTACAGCAAAACCGACTGCCGAAGAAATGTGCGAAGTACCTCATCATCTTATAAGCATAATTGATCCCGATACCGAATTCAGCGTTGCGGATTATCTGACGCTTGCCAGAGAAAAGATCACTGAGATATACTCAAGGGGAAAAATGCCGATTGTTGTAGGCGGCACAGGACTTTACATCTCATCTCTTGTGGATAATATTTCATTTGAGAATGCATATACAGACGGAAGCGTCAGAAAAAAACTTACGGATGAGGCTGAAAAGATAGGCAGGGAAGCTATGCTTGACCGCCTGCGGGAAATAGATCCCGAAACAGCTGAGGGACTTCACGCAAACAATATAACAAGAATAATCCGTGCGCTTGAGATATACGAGCTTACGGGAATGAAGTTCAGCGAGCATAAGACAGTAAGCAGGATGAATGAATCGCCGTATAAGGTGTGCATGGTCGGACTTGACTTTACTGACAGAAATGTGCTTTATGACCGCATAAACCGCCGTGTTGATATTATGGCTGAACAGGGTCTTGTTGAAGAAGCAAGAGCTGTTTACGAAAGCGGTCATAAAATGAAAACAGCACATCAGGCCATAGGCTATAAAGAGCTTATTCCATACTTTGAGGGTGAAAAAACTCTTGATGAATGTCTTGATTTTCTTAAAATGCAGACAAGAAGATATGCCAAAAGACAGCTGACATGGTTCAGACGCGATGAACGTATAGTGTGGATAAAATTAGACGAAATATTAAATAAAAGAAAAATTATCATGGACTGCTTAAATATAGTAGAAAATTCTGAAATTATGTGATATAATATTCAGTATGGTGTAATTTGATTAAATCAACGAAAGGACGTAAATTTATGAATAAAACCATAAATCTGCAGGATGTTTTTCTTAATCAGGCAAGAAAAGACAAGATCCCCGTTACGGTTTTCCTTACAAACGGCTATCAGTTCAAGGGTATGGTCAAGGGATTTGACAGCTATGTTGTTATTCTTGAATGTGACGGAAAGCAGAATCTTGTTTTCAAGCATGCTATCTCTACTATAATTCCATATAAAACCATCTCAATT
>OQVQ01000570.1_pt1 | contig 17000 bp, 16 predicted proteins | sample 1691491 | NCBI WGS metagenome assembly OQVQ01 (sample SAMN03418252, study PRJEB22391) | human gut metagenome | biome: human-gut; feature: organic feature; material: feces | host: Homo sapiens | place: Tanzania | collected 2013-01
TCGGGCGCAACTCTGACGGTGGCGCTGTACTTTTATGCAAAAGAGGAAGGTGCATTTGATGTCGCATTTGCCATTGCTTCCATTCTGATGATACTGACGCTTGCAATAAACCTTGCAGCAGCGCTTGCAGGCAAACACTTTGAAAAGAGGAGAAATGCATGATGAACATAATCACAACGAACGACCTTTGTCTGTGGTACGGAAAAACTCAGGCACTGAGAGATATTAACATTTCTGTTCCGGAAGGGAGCATTACGGCACTTATCGGCCCTTCCGGGTGCGGTAAATCAACCTTTTTAAAAACGCTCAACAGGATGAACGATCTTGTGCCGGATGTTCGAATCACGGGCAGCGTTAAATACCGCGGAAAAGATATTTTTGCTCCCGGCACGGATGTGAACGAACTGCGCAGACAAATCGGAATGGTGTTCCAAAAACCGAATCCGTTTCCGATGAGCATATACGACAACATTGCATACGGCCCGCGGACGCACGGGATTCGCTCAAAAGCAAAGCTTGATGAAATTGTAGAGACGTCTCTTAAAAATGCTGCAATTTGGGATGAAGTGAAGGACAGACTCAAAAAATCCGCACTCGGTCTTTCCGGCGGGCAGCAGCAGCGCCTTTGCATTGCCCGTGCGCTTGCGGTCGATCCGGACGTGCTTTTAATGGATGAGCCGACAAGCGCGCTTGACCCGATTTCAACAACACGTATAGAAGAGCTTGCAATGGAGCTTAAAAGCAAGTATACTATTATTATAGTTACTCACAACATGCAGCAGGCTCTTCGAATTTCAAATAAAACGGCCTTCTTCCTTTTGGGAGAGTTAGTCGAATGCGACGATACGGAAAAGATTTTTTCCAAGCCGCAGGATAAACGTACCGAAGATTATATTACCGGGAGGTTCGGATGATGAGAAGCAGTTTTGACAGCCAGCTGAGGCAGCTCAATAATGAGCTTATTGAAATGGGAGCATTGTGTGAGGAAGCGATCAATCTTTCCGCAAAGGCACTTGCCGAGGGCAGCGCAAAAATCGCAGGCGGGGTTGCACCGATCGATAACGAAATTGATAAAATGGAGCGCGATATAGAGACACTCTGTCTCAAATTGCTGCTGCGTCAACAGCCTGTTGCAGGGGATCTTCGTCAGATTTCCGCAGCACTCAAGATGATAACCGATATGGAGCGCATCGGTGATCAGGCCGAGGATATAGCGGAAATAATCGCCTTTTTGAACGGCAGAAGCGGAGCGGAGTGCGGAGATATCGACAAAATGGCAAAGGCGGCAACAAAAATGGTCACAAACAGCATTGAAGCATTTGTGAAACGCGATGTCGAACTTGCAAAAGAAGTTATTGCTCAGGATGATATTGTTGACGATTATTTTAATCGTGTCAAGCAGGATTTGATTGAACGCATTTCTTCCGATCCGAGTGACGGCGAGTTTGCACTTGATCTGCTGATGATCGCAAAGTATTTTGAGCGTATCGGCGACCATGCCACAAACATAGCAGAATGGGTCATGTTCTCCGTGACAGGGGTGCATGTTCAAAACGAATGATTGACTTTGGCGGCGCTGCATGAATTTGAAAGCCACGCAGCGGAATCTCTCGCCGGTTGATTAATAATTGAGGGGTGTTCCGCGCCTAAACAAAAGGCAAGCCGGAGATTTGAAAGGAAGAATGACCATGATTTATTGTGTTGAAGATGATGCAAGCATTCGCGATCTTGAGGTTTACACACTGTGTTCAACCGGGTTTGCGGCGCAGGGGTTTCGTGACGGCAAGGAGCTTTTTGAGGCAATCCACAAGCAAAAACCGGAACTGATTGTTCTTGACATTATGCTGCCGGGGGATGACGGAGTTCAAATTTTGCACAGGCTGAAGAATTCATCGGAACTGAGCGAAATTCCGGTAATTATGGCGACTGCAAAAAGCATGGAATATGACAAGATAAAGACCCTGGATATGGGTGCGGACGACTACCTCGTTAAGCCTTTCGGAATGCTGGAAATGGTTTCACGCATCAAGGCCGTGCTTCGTCGCTGCAAAACTCCGGGCAGTAATGTACTTCGCGCTGCCGGCGTCACGCTTAATGAGGATGAACATACGGTTGCTGTGGACGGGGAGCGGATTGCGCTGACCTATAAAGAGTATGAACTGCTGAGGCTTTTTATGAGCAAACCGGGCATTGCATTTTCCCGCGAACAGCTTTTCAGCGAGATTTGGGGAATGGATTATTGCGGAGAAACCCGCACGCTGGACATGCACATTCGGACACTTCGTCAAAAACTCGGTGCATACGGTAAACTGATTGAAACGGTTCGTAATGTGGGCTACAGAATGTCGAACGCAGAGAATGCGAAATGAACCTGAGCATTTACGCATAAAATCAGTGGGAGGACTAAACTATGTCAAATAAAATTTTTCGTTCAATAATCACAACGGCAGCACTTGTTCTGTTGGCAAGCTTTGTTATCATAATAGGCGTGCTGTACGGATATTTCACGCAGGTAATTGAAAAACAACTGCGTGAAGAACTTGATATTGCCGCAGCGGCAGTTGAAGAACAGGGCGGAGAATATATAAAAAGGCTCCACACCGGAGCCGTAACCGTTGCGGACGGCAGCATAAGGCCGGATGGCGGCAACATTCGACTCACGCTGATATCAAGCACGGGGGAAGTTATTTATGATACCAAGTCTGATGCACAGACCATGGAGAATCATATTGATCGCCGGGAAATACGTGATGCAATGAACGGCGGGTACGGTATGAGCCGTCGATATTCTTCGACGCTTACGCAAAAAACTATTTATTGCGCGAAAATGCTCAAAGACGGGTCATTCCTGCGTATTTCAACGGAAAGCGCTTCCGTTCCTGCGCTTGTACTCGGCATGATACAACCGATGATTTTTGTTGCGGTGATTGCGGTTATTCTGTCCGCCGTGCTGGCACACAGAATGGCGAAACGTATTGTTACTCCGCTGAATGAGCTTAATCTTGATACTCCGCTTGAGAACAACGAAACGTATCCCGAAATATCGCCCCTGCTGACACGGATTGATGTTCAACATAAAAAAATTGAGCGTCAGATTCGGGAACTTCAGCGAAAGAATGATGAGTTGCAGCAGATTACCGAAAGCATGAACGAGGCACTTGTAATGCTGGATGTTAACGGCTGTGTGCTTGGAATCAATTCTGCTGCGAGACAGCTTTTTGAGGTCGATAATTCTTGTATCGGCAGCGATTTTCTGACCGTTGACCGCAATCCGGAGTTCAACAGGCGGATAATGAATGCATTTGCAGGCAGCAATGAAACGTTTAACCTTCAGAAACACGGACGCGAATACAAGGTCGACATAAGCAGAGTCGAGTCCGGCGAAAATCTTGCGGGAATTCTCCTGCTTGCGTTTGATGTTACCGAGCAGGCAGAAACGGAAAAAATGCGCCGCGAGTTCACGGCGAATGTTTCTCATGAGCTGAAGACGCCGCTTCAATCCATAATGGGCAGCGCGGAGCTTATTGAGAACGGACTTGTCAAACCGGAGGATATGCCGCATTTCATTAAGAACATACGCACCGAGTCTGCACGGCTTGTTGCGCTGATAGAAGACATAATCAGATTATCACGCCTTGATGAAGGTGTGGAAATCCCGAAGACCGAGGTTGACCTTTTGAACGTGGCAACGGAAACGGCGGAGCTTCTCCGCAGCAATGCTGAGGCAAAGAATGTTTCCGTAAAGGTACACGGCAAAAGTGCGGTCGTTTTCGGAGTTGACAGGCTTATATATGAAATTGCCTATAATCTCTGTGAAAATGCCGTGAAGTATAATATTCCGGGAGGTGCTGTAGATATCGGCGTTGATGCAAGAAAAGGCAAGGCTCTGCTTACGGTTCGCGACACCGGTATAGGGATTCCCAAGGAGCAGCAGTCACGGGTGTTTGAACGTTTTTATCGGGTTGATAAAAGCCGCTCGAAAGATTCCGGTGGGACGGGACTCGGCCTGTCCATTGTGAAACATGCGGCAGCCTACCATAATGCGGAGTTGACTCTTGAAAGTGTTCCCGGAAAAGGGACTTGCGTAACTGTCGCTTTTCCGCTGTACGACGGCAGTGAAAACGCGGAATAAGAGCATGTCCGTCGCGAACGTTCAATCGCAATCCGACAGTCATCCATGTAGCTGCATACAAAATGGGAAGAAATTCCCCTCAGCCCAATGCAGGGCCGAGGGGAATTTTGTATAACGGACAAAAACAGCAAAACCGGCATGAGCTTTTCGTTCGTGCCGGTTTTGCCTGTACCTGTGTATAAAAAGAAAAGAACAGACGCTTTCTGAACAGAATCAGTATTAAAGGGGAGTGTCCTCGGTCAAATCTTCAACAACAAGAACTTCACGTTGTGTGGGCCTTGAAGCGGATGAAGCAGCCGGCTTTGCGGATGCCGGGGCAGGGGAGACGGTTTTATCCGCACCGGAGGGGACGGTTCCGTCGCGTCTTGCTTCAAAGAACTTTTTGGCAACCTGAGGGAAGAGTGCGTAGCTCAAAACGTCTTCTTCGGATTGTGCAAGGTCGCCAAGCTCTTTGCGGTATGTGTCAAGCTCGGGCTTTAACAAATCTGCCGGTCGGCATGTGGTGACTTTATCATTGCCGATGGCCTTTTTACGAACAGCTTCGTTGACTTTGCCGGGCAGCCTTCCGTATTCTCCGCGCAGAACCGCTTTGGATTCCTTTGTAAACATTTTATAGCGTTCACCTGCGAGCACATTCAGAACGGCCTGCGAGCCGACGATCTGGCTTGTCGGAGTGACGAGCGGCGGATAGCCGAAATCTTTGCGTACACGAGGAACTTCCGCAAGAACATCATAATATTTATCCTCGGCGTTTGCCTGTTTGAGCTGAGAAATAAGGTTGGAAAGCATTCCGCCGGGAACCTGATAAATCAGAGTGTTTGTGTCAACCGAAAGCACCTTCGGATCAAGGAAGCCGTCACGCTTAAGTCTGTCGGCGACAGTGCGGAAGTGTTTTGCGACTTCACTGAGTTTTTCAAGATCAAGCCCTGTATCATACTCCGTTCCTTTGAGCGTTGCGACCAAGCTCTCGGTTGCAGGTTGGCTTGTGCCGTTGCCGAGGGGCGAGAGAGCCGTGTCAACAATGTCAACACCTGCAAATGCAGCCATGAGAAGCGTCATATCGCCCGTGCCCGTTGTGTTGTGGGTGTGGAGGTGAATCGGAACGTTAATTTCAGCCTTGAGCCTTTTAACAAGATTGTATGCGGGCATCGGCAGAAGCAGGTTTGCCATATCCTTGATACAAATCGAGTCGGCACCCATTTGAACGAGCTCTTTCGCAAGTTTAACGAAATAATCTTCGTTATGGACGGGACTGATTGTGTAGCTCAGTGCAGGTTCACAGTGTCCGCCGTATTTTTTTGTGAATTTAATTGCGGATTCCAAATTACGAATGTCGTTGAGTGCATCGAAAATTCGAATAACATCAATTCCGTTTTCAATTGCCTTACGGCAGAATTGTTCAACAACGTCATCCGCATAGTGCTTATATCCCAAAATGTTCTGTCCGCGGAACAGCATTTGAAGGCGTGTATGCGGGAGTGCTTTTTTGAGCTTTCGGAGACGTTCCCACGGATCTTCATTCAAAAAACGGAGGCAGGAATCAAAAGTTGCACCGCCCCAGCATTCAAGTGACCAGTATCCCATGCTGTCCAGAATCTCGCAGGCGGGAAGCATCTCTTCCGTGCGCATTCTCGTTGCGGCTTGGGATTGATGCGCATCGCGCAGTATAGTATCTGTAATGAATAACTTTGACATTTTCTTTAACCTCATTAAATCATGCGCCCCGATTCCATTCGGTGCAGAGCCTTAAGCCGAACCGCACGGCGGGGCGCGAAAAATCAATAATATCAGCTGAACAGGGAAAGAAATACGCCGGCAGCAATTGCAGAGCCGATTACACCCGCAACGTTAGGACCCATTGCGTGCATAAGCAGGAAATTGCCGGGATTCTCTTTTTGCCCTACAACCTGCGAAACTCGTGCCGCCATCGGGACTGCGGAAACACCTGCCGAACCGATAAGCGGATTGATTTTCCCACCGGAGAGGAAGTTCATGAGCTTTGCAAGCAGAATGCCGCCGATTGTGCCGAATATGAATGCGCAGATGCCCATTGCAAGGATGCCGAGAGTTTCAAACGACAGGAAAGCAGTGGCCGTTGCTGTCGCTCCGACACTTGTGCCGAGAAAAATCGTGACAATGTTGCAAAGTTCGTTCTGTGCGGTCTTGGAAAGTCTTTCCGTGACGCCGCATTCGCGCAGAAGGTTGCCGAGCATAAGCATACCGACGAGGGAAGCTGCGGACGGAACAAGGAGCGCAACCGCGATGGTGACAACGATCGGGAACACAATGCGTTCGGTTTTGCTGACCGGGCGAAGCTGTTCCATTACGATGGAGCGTTCCTTGCGTGTTGTCAGCAGTTTCATGAACGGAGGCTGAATAACGGGAACGAGTGCCATGTAAGAATAAGCCGCAATGGCAATCGGCCCGAGCTTATCCGGAGCAAGACGGGATGTTACAAAAATTGCAGTAGGACCGTCCGCACCGCCGATGATGCCGATGGAGGCCGCAAGGTTATCATCAAAACCGAAAATCAGCCTTGCGCCGAGGTAAGCGACAAATATGCCGAGCTGAGCTGCCGCACCGAGGAGCAGACTCTTGGGATTTGCGATCAACGGACCGAAATCCGTCATTGCACCGACGCCGAGGAAGATGAGCGACGGGTAAATGCCGAGCTTGACTCCGAGATAGAGGTAGTCGATTAACCCGCCTTTTTGTGTGAGCATTTGCCAGTTGACATGTCCGCCGGAAAATATTTCGGCATTATACAGTCCTGCACCGGGAAGGTTTGTTAAGAGCATTCCGAATGCAATGGGAAGCAGCAGCAAAGGCTCGAACTTTTTAACGATTGCAAGATAGAGCAGGAAACAGGCAACAACGATCATAACAGCGTATTTCCAGGCACCCGGTTGGGTGAAGAAAGCAGCAAAACCCGTTTCAAGCGCAAAATCGATAAAAACCTTTATGATGGATTGCATGATTCACACCGCCTTTTCGAATGTGACGGCTTAATGTCAAACGTATGCGATGAGAACATCGCCGGAGTTTACGGATGTGCCGCTCTGCACGGAAACAGAGACAACTTTGCCGTCGCATGGAGCCATGATTTCGTTTTCCATTTTCATAGCTTCGAGGATAAGCAGAACCTGTCCGCTGCGGAAACTGTCGCCGGGTTTGACGTTAACGGCAAGAATGCTGCCCGGCATGGGCGCAGTGATGGTTTTTTCGCTGCCGTTCAGCTGTGCGGCTTTAGGTGCAGCTTTTTTGGAAGCGGATGCTGTCTCGCCCGCAGCAGCGGAATCGATTTCCTCAACTTCAACTTCATAGCTCGTTCCGTTTACATTAACAATGAATTTATGCATAGTGTTCAATGCCCCTTTCGAATATCTGCAAGTATATAATGCATCAAAGCGATGCAGCCGGTTTTGTTCGCTCCGAACATGATGCTTCGGAGAAAGCGGTGCGGCTCAACCGATTTTTTTGATGGATTTGATACGAAGCCCTGCGGCATCCGTGCCGATGGTTTCAGCAATTGCTGCGGAGATAACTGCGATAAGTTCGCGGCGCGATTCTCCGGTAAGCTTCTGTGCATTGCCGTCGGCTGCAACTTTTTCGGCTTCAATACCGGATGAGGAGACAGAGCCTGAAGTTTCGGCACGCCGTCCTGTTACAAATCCGCATATTACGCCCATAAGCTTAACAATGGCAATGAGAACAACCAGCCCGACGAATACAACAGCAAGTCCGACCAGCGGAACTATCAAGGTGTTCATGCAAAATACCGGTCCTTTCCAAATATTAGGGGGATTGCGAAGGATGCGTTAATCGAATAAATAATATATCGCAGAACGAACATTCTTTCATCCTCCCCCATTTATCGTTATTATTCATCGAATCCTTTTTTTCCTGCAAACAAAAAACATATATTATCAATTCTGCAAAAACATGATACTAAGCAATGAATTTTCATTAAGCGATGAGGAGTGATTGAATTGAACTGAAAAACATGCCTGAGAACGCTGATTTCGGAGCACTCTGAATGATTTGAATTCGGCAAAAAGACCTGAAATCACATTTTTACCAAAATGATGCGGAAACAGAATACTCTTAAGAAAAGGCGAACGCAGGCATATACTTTGTGTTAAAAAAAGAGAACGAGAGTTTTACGGACTGCATACAGCGCAGCAAACGGACAGCTGCCCGCTGCGGCATCGGCCGCAAATGTTCTCAACCGCAAGCATACTGCAATTGGTTTACTTTAAAAGCATTTCAAGCTCTTCCTGTGTTATGTAACGCCACTGCCCGGGCTTGAGTCCGTTGAGAGTTAAAGCACCTATGCCAACGCGCTGCAGGCGCAGAGTATCATGACCGAGAGCTGCAAGCATTCGGCGAACCTGTCGGTTCCGCCCTTCGTGAATCATCAACAACAGCTCCGTTTTTTCATCATGCGAACGCAGTATGCGCACGCGCGCAGGTGCGGTGAGCCCGTCGTCAAGCTGAATTCCGCGTTCGAGGGCGCGACATTCACTGCGGCTGAGTTCACCGGTGCAGAGCACGCGGTAGGTTTTGTTCGCGCCGTATCGCGGGTGCATAAGCCGATTGGCTGTTTCGCCGTCGTTAGTAACAAGAATCAGCCCTTCGGAGTCATAATCCAGTCGGCCGATCGTGTACAGTCTGTACGGCAATTCGCTGAAAAAGTCGGTGACTTTAACCCTGTCTTCGCTGTCCGCATTGGAACATATGACATTTTTAGGCTTATTAAACGCAATAACAATGCGCTCCTCGGCAGGATGAACGGGCTTGTCATCAAGCGTTACCGAATCTTCCGGTTCAACGCTGCTGCCTAAAACAGCGACATGTCCGTTAACCTTTACACGTCCGGCAGAAATAATTTCTTCGCATTTGCGGCGTGAAGCAATGCCTGCATCGGCAAGGTATTTTTGAAGTCTCATTCAACGGTTTTCCTTTCGAAGCCTGCAAAAAACCTTTCCGATAATCCCGAATTGATAACAAAGAGCAGTGTCAGCCGTGGGGCAGTGCAAGCTCCGGAATCAACAGCATCAGCGGCGGAATAAATGCAGGATGTAGTTAAAGTAGAACAGGAAGCTTCTTTCGGCTATGCTCTCCGAAGCAACGAGGGATGTTTGCCCTATGCACAGATCGTCACAAAATAATTCGGCCGTGCCGAGTTCACATGATTCATGTACGGGGGCGCAAACATCCGAATCAAGGCGTACATGCACCGAAGCCGAAAGTTCGGTTCCCTTCTTTACAGGTATGATTATATCCTCTTTTGCCGCTAATGCCAATATACTTTTTTCGCCGTTGAGTACGGTGCAGCGAGCCAACACGGTTCCCTTTTCAATGATTTTGCACATGGAATAGTTCTCAAAGCCGAAATTGAGCATTTCGGGCGCAACGTCGAACATTGGCCTGCAGTTCAATACGGCCCCAACAAGCAGCATACCGTCGCGTTCCGCAGCGAACAGCAAACAGCGTCCTGCCGCAGATGTATAACCGGTCTTGATGCCGACAGCATTGTCGTAATCCCAGAGCAGCGCATTTTTGTTTTTCATGGTTCGAACCCTGTCTCCGGTTTCTGCGGTGTAATACTGCGTCGAAACGATTTGACGGAAAGTTTCATTCTTCAACGCTTCGGCACCTATGAGAGCAAGCTCATATGCTGTCGTGTAATGCTCTGCATCATGCAGTCCGTTCGGAGTTACAAAATGTGTATTCGTGAGCCCGAGTTTCGCTGCTCTGTCATTCATAATGCGGACAAAGCTTTCCACGGTTCCGCCGACATGCACGGCGAGTGCAACCGCGGCATCGTTGCCGGAGAGCAGCATCAGCCCGTACAGTAAATCTCTCACGGAAAGTCTTTCACCGCAGCTGAGATACATGCTTGAACCTTCCGTTCCGGCGGCATCGGCAGTTACTTCAACCGTCTCATCGAGACAGCAGTTTTCAATGACAACAAGCGCGGTCATGGTTTTTGTGGTGCTTGCCATAGGCAGGCGTGAATTGCTGTTGCCGGACAACAGAAGTTTGCCGCTGTTTGCTTCGATCAGCGCAGCTGCGGCTGCTGTTTTCATGCAGTCTATGAAATCAGCTTTATTGCTGTCGGCATCATCAAAATCCGCAACTTGAGATATGTATGAACTGCCGCTGCTGTCAGCTGCTGCCTGTACAATTGCGGATACGGATGACGGAAGAGCACTGCAGGCAATCAGCGCAATGCTGAGCAGAAGAAACGGAATCGTGCGCCGTTTCATACCGAAGCCTCGGTTCCGCCGGTACAGCCGCAGGCGGAACTGTTTCCGCTTGAACCTGTATTTGAAACTCCGTTGTCCGTATTCTCGGTGCTGTTCCCGTCGGTACAGCCGCAGCCGCAATTCGAATTTGTTTTTTGATTCCGCTTCTTTTCGCTGTCGGCGCATGCACACTTTTTATTGATGCAATCAATTCCCGTGTTGATAAGCTTTTCAACGCACTTCAGAACCTGAGGTATCATGTCCACAAGCCTGTCTGTCGAGCTCTTTCTGTCGGCAGGCATAACACGAACATTTCCCTGTTCCTCGGTGATAAATGCCAGCGGCGTGATGCACATACCGACGGCACTTGTTCCTGCAAACGGGAAACGGGAATCACGGCTTGCTTCATCAGCTGCCTTTTTTGCGCTGCACATATGGCCGTATTCTCCTCCGCCGACAAGGAAAGCAAGACTGAGCTTGGAAACGGGCAGTATCATTGTGTTTCCTGCGGTTACAATCGGATTGCCTACGACGGTGTTAACGTCCACCATTCGCTTGATTTGCTCCATTGAGGTCTGCATAATGTTTTCGATGGGATGCATTCTGTAAGCTCCTTTGTTTTTATTCTGCTTTATCCTTTCGGATAAATACATTCAACAATAGTTTAATCAGGTTGACCCGCACTATTCCTGCCATATTAAGGTTAAAAGTGCTTCGGTTCGGTGCAGGAAAAATATTAATAACGCAGTTTTCGGATCGCTTGACTTTAATCAGAACGTTTAGTATAAATCGAAAAAGAGCGTCCATAAAAACAGAAACGATTCCGCAGATTAAAACGCTCAGGAATGCGTCATCGCGTCTTCCGATTTCACCCGCAACTTCAATTTTTTTTACCGACAGCGAACGCGGCAATGCTTTAACGATTTTTCTGAAAAGGCTGCCTCTGCTTTTTTTGCGCGGACGAACGGGTTTCAGCTGTCTGTTGTTAACCTGAAAAACAGTGATGCCGTTAAACGGCTCATATTCAAGACAGTAACGAAGCTTAATTCGGATAATTCCGAAGAGAAGAATCACTTTGATTTTTATTTCACAGAAATATCCGCGCAGCAGCACCTTTGCATCAAGTCGAATTCCGTAAAACAACATAAGCAGTATAACGAAAAAAACGGAGGCTCCGAGCCGGGGCAAAGGCATGCGAACAGCAAAAAAACACTTAATCGATTGTAATGCGAAATTGAATCGCTCCATGCTGTCTTTCCTCTTTTCCTGTTTATTGTCGTCGAACGCAAAACATGTCTGCGCGGATTCACCGGCATATTTTGCCCGAAATGCCGTTGATTATGTGAGCATTCGGACAGGCTATCGGTCTTTCGACAAAAAAAGCTATACAAAATGAGCCGGATACGGTATAATTTAGCGGTGAATAAAACGACCGCGTACACACGCTCGGCTGTGAGCTTGAGAATTGATTTGCTTTTGCGCGCGGAAGTAAACTTTCAAAAAGAAGTACAGAAAGAAATATATAAATGAAACAGGTTCTCGGCTGCATCAGACGTGCAGATGAACGATACAATATGATACAGGACGGCGACAAGATTTGCGTCGGTGTGAGCGGAGGCAAGGACAGCCTTCTGCTGATGTACGGACTTAAGCTTTATCAGCTTTTTTCAAAAAAGAAGTATGATTTATGCGCTGTTATGCTTGACCTTGGCATTGTTGAACAGGACACAGGCGGAATCGAAATGTTCGCAAAGGAACACGATATTGATTTTGAAGTGCGCAAAACGGATATCGGAGATGTTGTTTTCAACATACGCAAAGAAAAGAATCCATGCGCTATGTGTGCGAAAATGCGGCGCGGGGCATTGAACGACATTGCACTTGAAAAGGGCTGCAACCTTGTTGCACTCGGACATAACCGTGAAGATGTTCTTGAGACTTTTTTGCTGAGTTTGTTTTTTGAAGCCAGATTGAACACGTTTGCACCCGTCACATACCTTGGCAGAACGGGTATCACGGTAATCCGTCCGCTCGTTTTCTTCCCGGAAAAGGATGCTGTTTCCGCTTCGCGCAGGCTCCGGCTGCCGGTTTTGCGTGCAAACTGCCCTGCTGCGGGCCATACAAAGCGTGAAGATATGCGCCTGCTGCTTCAAGACTTCAGGAAAATCGTTCCCGATGTCGAAACGAAGTTTATGAAAGCAATCGTGGACACGCATAAATACGGCATGTGGGACAGAATGAAGCTCCCTCCGCGGCAAACGGGAGGAATAAGGCTCGGAGAGGTTGACCCGCTCGCACTTCCTGCCATAAAATCCTGCATGAAATGTGACGGAACATCGGGTGACGAGTTGCAGCCGGATGAAACGGCGATTGAATTCACAGAACAGTAACGTTGGTATTTGAGCTTAAAAATCAGAAAGGAATTCCCGCGGAACGGGATACGGAATGAAGGATGGACAACAGTATTCACAACGATGAGCAGATTGTGCAGCGACAGGTGATCAAAAAGTATAGCGGCGCACGGCCGTGGCAGGTTGCGGTTTTGATGCTGATGAGTGCGGCGGTTGCGGCTATGGTGCTTTTTGTGGCTCTGCTCGGCGGAAAAGGTCGATATCGGCTGATAGACGGCGGAGCAAAATATGACTCATCCCTTATCAGCACGCTCCTGAGCGAAATAGACAAGTATTATTATTTTCATGATGATGCGCCGGACACCGAAAAACTGCTTGAAGATGCAGCACATGATATCGTTAACTCGATTGGTGATCCTTATGCAGCGTATTATACGAATGAGGAATACGAGGCGTTTGAAAACTCAATCAACGGCAGCTACAAGGGCATCGGTGTACTGCTTGGTGTGACGGACGGAAACGGTGCAGAGATAGTTCGTGTTTATGAAGGGAATCCCGCAGCGAAAGCAGGCATACGGGAAGGCGACACCGTCATTGCTGTCGACGGAAAATCAACTTTGGGGCTTCCTCATGAAGAGGTCAGTGATTTAATCAGCGGTTTGGACGGCACGACCGTTGCACTCACGATTAAACGCGGAGAAGAGACCCTTGAAATTGACGTTGAACGCGGCGACGTATATATTAAACGTGTTTATACGGAAATCCTGGAAAACAGCATTGGTTATATCCGAATTGAATCGTTTACAGGCAATGCCGCCGAAGAGTTTAACGAAGGCCTTGACGGTTTGCTTGGGCAGGGCATTGAGTCACTGATCATCGATTTGCGAAACAATCCCGGGGGTTCGCTGGACGTTGTTGTTGCAATTTGCGACCGCATTTTGCCGGAATGCACAATTACAACCCTTGAAGGAAAGCTTGTTGATCCTCCGCAAAGCTTTGAATCAACGGCAGAGCAGTCATTGGAGATCCCCTACGCTGTTTTGATTAATGAAAACTCCGCATCATCAAGCGAGATTTTTGCTTCCGCCGTTCAGGACAACAAATGCGCGGCACTGATAGGCAAAAACACGTACGGCAAGGGCATTGTGCAGTCAAGCTGGGCTTTGCGGAACGGTCAGGGATACATAAAGCTCACAACCGACGTTTATCGCACACCGAACGGCAAGCTTATTCACGAAATCGGAGTTGCACCGGATATTGAGGTTGAACAAGATGCCGAGCTTGTCAACTATGAAATATTTTTCATTATGCGTGATTTCGCGAATCGGGACCTGCAGCTGAAGGCAGCGATCGATTATCTTAATAATAAATAAGAAAACGACACCGAACGGCAAAAGACGTAATTTACATTTTCTTCCGTTTGTGGTATACTTTCGAGATAAATCGAAAGGAGGGCTCTTTCGCGGCGGGAGCTCATGCTTCGGCAAGAAAAAACTATCAATAAATATGGCAGAATTCATTCACGGCAATCAATCAATTCACTACGAACTTGCCGGGGTGCGGGAGTTCAGGCTCCGGACACCGGTTTTGTTGCTGCACGGCAATGGTGAAGATATGCATATCTTCGATAACATGATCGCACCGCTCCTCGGTGCAAAGGGCTTTGTGCTTATGGACAGCAGGATGCAGGGGGAGTCATTCTCGCTTGACGGCGGGGGGGAAATATCGTATTCGGCAATGGCGGATGATGCCGCTGCGCTGATGGACGAACTCGGAATCAACGAATATGATATCGTCGGTTATTCCGACGGCGGGATTATTGCGCTGCTTATGGCAATGAAAAGTTTCAAAGTTCGAAGATTCTTCACGATCGGCGCGAATACAGATCCATCCGGGTTAACCGCAAAGGCGGTTCGGGAAATTAAAACCGCATTGCGGCGGGCGAATCACAAGGGCGATGAGCGTACTGCGGCGTTGCTTTCAATGATGCTGAATGAACCGCATATAACCTCGCACCAGCTTGCAGGCATTATTGCCGAGGCGACGATTATACTCGGCAAAAAGGATACGGTTATTGACAGAAAGCATTCCGAACGAATTGCAGATGCTATTCCGCACGGCACTCATGTTTTGATTGAAGGCGCGGGGCACGATGTTCCCGTAACACATCCCGGAGTATTATCCGACCTTGTGCGCACGTTGCTGTAGCAGCCGAACTGCCGATTTGTGAGGGAGTAAGTTTTTTTAAAAATTTCCAAAAAATTTCCAAAAACAGGCAACCAAAAAGCGCGTTCGTGCGTTATATAGGTAGAAGAGGAACGGCAAGGGGTTCCGATTCATGAGTTTCCTTCCTGTTTTGTTTTGTTGGTGCAAAAGACCGTGCGCAACGGTCTTTTGTATTTTTATAACTCTGAATCCATAAATGCAAACGCAAATTGATATATCTTGACAAAAAAGAAAAAACGGGGTATCCTTTATAAAAATCATACCGGAAAGGTGAATTGAATATGATACGAAAACTTACAGCGAAAGATAAAAATATATTTATGGAATTGACGGGTGAGTTTTACTCTTCGGCAGCAGTTATGCACCCGATACCGGAAAAAAACCGCAGCGCGATGTTTGATGAGCTGATGCGGTCGAATGTTTATGCGGAGTGTTTCATGCTCGAATGCGAGGATGGCACCCCGGCAGGTTATGTTTTGACGGCAAAAACTTTTTCACAGGAAGCAGGCGGGCTTGTTGTCTGGCTTGAAGAAGGATACATTCGCGAACCGTATCGTTCAATGGGTTTGATGTCTGAGTTTTTCCTCTACATTGAGCAGCATTGTCCTGCCGCAAGGTATAGGCTTGAAGTTGAACCGGATAACCCGCGCGCAATTGCACTGTACGAACGCAGAGGCTTTCGCTTCATTCCGTACCTTCAGATGATAAAGGGCGAATGACGGCAAAACGAATTAAAAACTAAGGAAAAATTAAAGGATATTTACCCGCTGCGGATAAATATCCTTTTTTGTTTCCGTCTGAACGGAATTTGAAATTAAAAATTACTCTTCGACGAAATAGTGAGCAACCAGTTCGTTAAGTGAATCTTGGTCGCGAACGCCCATTGTTTCGCGGCAGGAATGCATTGCAAGCATGGGAACGCCGACATCGGCCGTGCTCATGCCGAGTTGACTTGCCGCAAAGGAGCCGAGCGTTCCGCCGCCGCGCAGGTCGGGGCGGTTCATAAACCGCTGATAGGGAATACTGTATTTTGCGCAAATGCCTTCAATCATGCCTATGCCGACGGCTTCGGTTGCATAACGCTGTTCGTAATTCATTTTCAGCGCAGTGCCTTTGTTCATTACGGCATTGCAGGAAGCATCGGAAAGCTCCGCATGGTTGGGGTGCTTTGCGTGTGCAACATCACAGGAAAGCATGAATCCGGATGCGAGAGAATCGATGTATTCGCTGCGGGAGGCACCGAGAGCACAGGCGATTTTTTCAAGCATCAAGCCGAGAGTTGCACTGTCAGCTCCCTGCTTTGTTCCGGAGCCGACTTCTTCATTGTCGAAAAGCACCGCGGCCGTAACGCCGTGGGCACGGTTGCAGTTAACAATTCCGTAAAGCACCGCAAATGCGGATGTGATGTTGTCAAGCCTGGGCGAAGTGAGAAAATCCTCGTCAAAGCCGCAGAGCACGGGCTTTTCGGTGTTGTAAAGGCAGAGATCGTAGCTCAGAATCTGCTCCGGAGCGACGCCCGCCAATTCTGCCAGCTTAGATACAAAATATCCGTCCTTGTTGAAATCCTGCTCAACAGACTTGCAAATCGGGAGCATGTCCTTATTGGGATTCAATTCAACACCCTTGTTAACACTGCGGTTCATATGAATCGCAAGGTTGGGAATTGTGAGGATAGGTTTTTCAAAATCCACAAGGCGGCGTTCGGGAGCAAGCACATTGTCACTCTTAAGTGTGATCATGCCGGCAGCGGAGAGCGGTCTGTCAAGCCATGTGTTGTGAATCATGCCGCCGTAGGGCTCGATGCTGAGCTTTGCGCAGCCTCCGGAGACTTGTTCGGGATTGGGCTTTATATAATAGCAGGGCCAGTCAACATGACACGCTGCAAGACGAAAGTCTTCGCCGGGCACATATTCGCAGCCGACATGAAATGCAATAAGCATGGTGCCGAAGCATTTTACATAGTAGTTTCCGCCCTTTTCAAGTTTCCAGGGTTTATTTTGTTCCAACGCCGTAAACCCGTATAACAGGTATTTTTTTGAA
>OQVQ01000571.1_pt1 | contig 16987 bp, 8 predicted proteins | sample 1691491 | NCBI WGS metagenome assembly OQVQ01 (sample SAMN03418252, study PRJEB22391) | human gut metagenome | biome: human-gut; feature: organic feature; material: feces | host: Homo sapiens | place: Tanzania | collected 2013-01
GCAGCGATGCCCCGTCGCCTTTGAAAGGCAGGGACACACATGGCGACCGCAACCGCAAACGACATCAAGACCGGCGTGGGCAACTGGCTGCAAAGCAGGATCATGCCGCGGCTGGACAACAAGCGTCAATTTGTGCTGGGCGTGGTATACGGCATAGCCGCCGGGAAGATGGATACAATCATGACCAGCGCCGCGCAAAACAGCACGCTCAAGGCGCTGGGAATCATCCACGAGGATGGCACGGTTGATATTGACACTCTGTACGACGCGGCCTTTGCTCAGCTACAGGCGCAAGGCAAGCTGACGATGGATATTCCGTTCATGGGCAGCTTCACTTTCAACGCGGACGATTTACGTGATTTAAGACAGTGCATTGGAGGATGATACAATGATGAGAATCAAGCTGGTAAACGACGAAATGTATGGTAATGTTGCGGAGGCGAAAGAGAAGATTGAAAAGGCCTACGCATTAAAGGATTCCTGCCCGGAAGCGGCGGAATGGTTCCGCGACATGGCAGATGCGCACATACGTTTCAACGACGAGGGGCACGCCGTCGTCGAACGGATGATCGAAAAGTACAAGTCTACGGAGGCATACCGCTCGAATCCGGAATACGCAAGGGGCATGACGGATGCGTGGAAGGCCATACACGCGGAAATGCGCGCGCAGTCTGCAAGGGTTGCCGCGATGATCAATCAGTACAAATAAAAAAAGCCGCTCAGGGAATCAATCCCTAAGCGGCTTTTTTCATTATTCAGTTGTGCGGTTCTCGAAATACCAATCCACGGCAGCTTGCTGTGCTTTCTTGTGAATGCCGACCAGTATCTTCTTTTGGTCTTCAATCGGCAGCTCTTCAAGCGCGTTGGCCTCCTCATTAAAGAGCGTTTCATACTCTTCAATGTACGCCGCGTCGAAGCCGGGCCTGTCTTCTTCTGACACTTCATACGGCTTCTTTTCGGAAGACGTAGACTTGTATCGCGGATTTGGATACGTCTGCGTAGAGCCGGTTCCAGTTTCGCTCTTCAGCTCGGTGGCCAGATCATAGCCATACTCAAACATCGGCTGCACATCGTCAACGCCATAGCCAAACTTGCGCGAAAGCTTCTGCGGAACCGTATACGGGCTAATGACTGCCTGACGGCCAACCAGACGCGTAAGGAAGGATACATCTGCGCAATAACGATCGTACCATTCATTCAGCTCGTCGTTGGCAGCTTCCTGTGCGCGCACAATTTCCTTCTGCTTCGCGACCACCAGCGTTTCCTTCTCGGAGGCGCTCAGTGTCTCGTTCGCGTTGATTGAATTGATTTCGCCGTAAATTTGAGCGACCGCCTGATCGGTGCGCTTAATTAATCCGTTCTGAAAGTCAAGCGCCTGCTCATAGGCTTCTGCCGCCTCTGCCGATGTCAAGCCGGGCTTTAGCTGTCCGCCGATTAGGCCAGCATTGCCGTCGTTGATCGTCGTTTCAATGATCGTCGACAGCTCATCATACGTACCGCGAACCTTATTCGTATACGCCGGTTCGAGCGTCAGCGAATTGCGCCACGTCGTCCAAAATGCGCGCAGCGGATTCAGGTTGCTGTTGGCATCCGGGGAAAGCATCGGAATGAGGAACTGCCCGATAACGCCGGTGTTCTGCTGAAACAGGTATTTCAGCATGATAGGCGAGGCGAACTTGCCATGAGCGCCCATGGCGCTCAGTCGTTGCGCCAGCAAGTTGAAAAACTCCGGCATATTGGTGTTCGTTCGGTTGACTTCGCTCAGCTTCTGCTTATAGTCAGACTCCATTTGTGTACCGTACCACGTCTGATTCAGCAGGACGTCAATAAACGAGCTGAAAATCGACGTGTCCGGAATCTGGTCTAAGATAATGTCATAGGCCGTTTTAAGCAGGTCAACCGAAAACTCATCCTGATACTCTTCGCCCAGCGTTCCGGCGGCAAGGTTGCGTCCGAACGCGAACATGCCCTTCGAAAGCGCGTCCTGTGCAAGCGGCAGGCGAACGAAACCGCGCGCGACATCGTTGTCAATCCAATGAAGCGGGAACAGGAAGAAGTCGTTCTTCGTGCTGTCAAGCAGCCAAGAGTATCCTTCCTTGTCGTCGTCGTCGCCGAACACGCCAACCATCAGCACCTGCAATACGCCCATCAGCGCATTGTTTATCGTCGTTTTGGCGAGACGCGTGCCCAGTCTGCTACGTTCGCCGCTGGAGAACATGCGCACCTGCTGATCAATGCCTTGCACCGTCGCGTTGAAAAACGGAATGGCCGCAGACAGGAAGGAACCAACGCCGCCCAAGCCTCTGCGCTGGAAATCAACCGTCGCTTCCTGCGCGTTCATGAATGCGCGCTTCCTGCCTTCAAGCGTTTTCGTTTCCTGTTTGCCAAAGCGATACTCGATCAGGCGGGAGTTCATCTCGATGATGTTGTTCAAGTCCTCCCACGTCATGGCTTTCCACACAATCGATTTCGCCGTTTCAAACGCCGTCGGGTTCTGGCCAAGCAGCTCTTTCCGCAGTCCCTTCACGCTCTTGTAATCGCGCGTGTTGTACCGCTCTGATTCGCCGCCGCCCAGCGCACGGTACTGCGCATACGCTTCATCCGTTTTCAATCCGCGCTGTTCTTTGATGTAGTTATCGGCTGTGTAGGCGAAATTCTCCATCCATTTCGCAACGCCGCTACCGTAGTTGCTTGCCCACGAACCCCAGTTAATAGAGTGCTGCATATCGCGGATTGCGTTTTTCACGGAAAACATCGGGTTGATGCCGGTGGTCAGACGCGCAAACGTATTCGTGACGCGCTTCAACCCTCTTGCAAACGTGTTCAGGTTGCGGCCATCTCTGCCAGACAGCAGATTATATAGCGACGGGTCGGTGATTTCGTATCGTACAATCGCGCCGTTTTCCAGATACACCGTCAGATTCTGTCCGTCTGAGCCTTTCTTCCTCGTCATTTTCGCCATGTTGTCGAAAACGTCGGCCGGATTAAAGCCATTGGACAGATCAAGATACGCCTGTATATCTTGCGACCATTTCTTATACTCGTCAACGCCGGATACAGGTACGTATTTGGCAATTGCGCTCATGCTCGAGTTCGTCTGGTACAACTGGTGGAAGGTTCTGGCAACGCGATTCTGCTGTGCGCGGTTTACGATGCTCTGAATGTATTCAACATACGTGTCGAGCGGGTTAATGACATCTCTGCCGCTACCCTTTGAGCGCTTTACCGTGCCGTCCGTTCCTTCTTTCCCGAATCGGAAATGCGGAACGTAGTTCGCATACTTCGTCTGCCATACAGCAAACTCTTCCTGCGGCATGAAACCTTCTTTGACGTACCAGTCCTGCATGAACTGCGTCCACCATGCGCGAATCGACTTCGCCATGTTTTCAACGCCGGGAATCTGCTGTTCAATCTCTGCCATTTCGATTTCTTCTTGATACAGCGTCTTTTCCGGGAAGATATAGATAGGCGCTTCTACGACTTCGATTTCGCCCGTCATTTTGTTGCGTTGAGTGCGCGTATTTTTCCGTGTCTCCTGCTCATGCTGTAGCAACATGTAGGTGAAAACCTTCAGCTGATTCTCCGTCGTTACGCCGGTTTTCTGAAGCACGTCAGCAAAGCTATCGCCGCCGCGGCTGCCGTCCGGGTGCACATATTCGCGCGTGAGGATGGAGTCAGACATGCGTTTCGCATAGGGCAGATAACGCGCGGCAAGCGACAGCGCATCCGTGCCGGTTATCCGATCAACCGTGTTGGCGGCAAACGGCGCGTTCACGTTGTTAATGTAAAAGTCGCGAATCAATCTTCGCATAGACTTTTTCCCTGCGCGCTCTTCATATCGATCACGCACGCGGTTCATCGTCTGCTGCACGTCGGACAGGCTGGAGTACATGATGATTTGCGCACGCGCATCTTCGATGGCCTTAAACATCTTCTCGTTTACAAGGCTTCTCAAATTCGAGCGGAACATTGGGTTAACATCATCGGTTGCGTGCGTCATGTATTCTGCGAATTCCCTGAAAAAGTCAAAGCGCGTAATGCCTCGCAGCTTGAATTTATCGCCTATCGCATCATACACATACTGTCCAATGCCAAACAGACCAACTCTCAAATTGGAAAGGCTGTTTTCGTCAACAACAATCGCCCTCGCCGCTTGATCATAGTATCCCATGATCACGTCGTCTTTGATGTCGGCCGTGTAGATTTGCGTGCCCAGATTCGCCGCCAGCGTCTTCAAGATACGCACGGGGTTCACCTGCTCAAACGACGTGCGCGTGTCACGACTGCCAAACAGGCTACTGAGCTTCTTGCCGTACAAGTCCTGCAACAGATCAGCCGCATGGTTGTCACGCGCAAAACTAATGAGCGCGTCTAAGCGCTCATCTTCATCAAATCGGACGGAGTATTGCGGGTTTAGATTTTCCCCTCCCTGCGCAGTTTCAACCGTTCCTCGTCCTCCTTCAAGTACGCCTCCCGTTCCTCCTGCGGCAAGGTTTGAAGATACTTCTCCCGTTCCTCCCTGTCCTTCCAGCCCTGCACGATTGCCTGTAACATCATTTCCTTCATTTTGCCCTCGTACTTCATTTTGCTGTCCCCTTCCTGCAATCTGCATGATTTCGTCGTACGCGGCATCGATTGCTTTGCTCTTGCTTATCTTCGATTCTGCCAGCTCAGTCGCGTATTTGTCCAGTACATCGCGCACCTGCCTGCCAGTATCCGTGCTCAGGTGATAGCTTTCAAGCAACTGCAATGCGGCCTGTACCGTCTGCGCATGCGCTTTGTTGGCTTTCGCGTCCAGTACATTTTGCCCCACTTTTCCAACTTTGTCAACCGTTTTGGCCTTCGAAAGTGAGGAAAATTGTCCGGCTTCTTTCGTCATGCGGTTTTTAAGGCCACTCGCAATCTGCGCACGTTCGGCAAGGTTCGTGTTGATTTGCTGGAAAAGCGCGTCATCAAACGCCAACTGTTCACCTTCGCGCTCGACAGGAACGGCGCGCTGAATGTCCTCTGCAAGATACCGCTGTTCCTGCTGTGTCAGATTCTTGCCGTGCATCTCTTTCAGGAAAGTGTTCTGCCGCGCAACGTCGTCCGCGAACATTTCACCCATAAGGGCGCCGGTATATACGGGAATCTCGCCATTCACAACACGATTGAACGCGTCCTCGCTCAGGTTCGCAATGTTCATACCCTGCTCGACGATGGTTTCGTTCGTGCTCAAACCATACTCTGCCAGCTCTTCGCGCGTGAATTCCGCGTCTCTGAACAGCTTTGCCGCGTCAATCGACGTGCCGCGTCCCTGTGAAAGGTTGCGTAAGGCAGCATACACACGTACATCAGCAGGCGTAAATCCGTCAGCTTCCTTCAGGATAACCGCCGATACTTCCTGCACGCCGTTACGCTTTGCCAAATCAAGCCTATGGTGGCCGTCAGCGACGTACAACGTGCCGTCAAGGCGCTGGTGCAGGATAAGCGGCTGTGACAAACCGGGCTTATAATCGCCCGTGAGCGGCTTTGTAACGCCTCTTTCATCAACGTCGCCCTTAAACCGATACGTATCCGGGTCAACGTTAATGTCTTCAACCTTCACGGTTTCGGCCGTCGCATCCGACGATAACAGCTTCGATACGCGCTCCTTCGTCGTAGTCGGCACTTCGGGCGCAAGCTTTCCGTCAACCGGCGTATCGAGCGTAGCTTTCCTTTGCTCTTCCTGCGCCGCGCGTTCTTTCTCGGCCTGTGCTTTGGCTTCCTGTTTTTCTTCGGCAATCACGCTCCACATAGCACGGCTTCCCGCATTGCGGTTCGATACGTAGTCGGCGTTTTCCGTCGTGCGTTCAATGGGGGATTTCATGGCGTATGCCATTTCAAGCCCCTCTGCTTCAATCGCATTCGCAAGCGCACGCTGTTGCTCCGTCACACCACTGAAATCAACATGCCAGCTACCGTCCTTGTAATAAAAGGTGGGCATGGTTGACGCGTTCTGCCCTTCAAATACCACGTTGTCAACGTCCGGGTTTTTCAACGCTTCAATGTATTCGGAAACGCTGTTTGCTTTCACTTGATAATCAATGTATCCCCACCAACGCTGTGCCACCTCTGGGTTATTGGTGAAAATTCTTGTAGTTGCAAAGGGAATGCTATCATTTCCCAAAAGCTTTATAATGCGATTGGCACTCTGTGCATCGTTCACGTTTTCGATTGTGATTTGCTTTCCCTCGCGTTCCGACTTTCGAAAGTCGTACTTTCGCTTCGTGTAGAACTTCGGGTCGGAACCATCAACCGGTGCATAGGCTTTCGCGTCCGCTTTTGTATTTGCCGCTGCATAGTCTTCATCGTTCATTTGCGTTTGAGCCTCTTGCGCGGCCGTCGGTGTTTTAGTCTTTTCCTGCTCTACAGGCACATTGGTTGTTTCATTTTCTGCAACAACCTCTTCCTGCTGTACAGGCGTTTCCTGTTCTACAGCGACTTCTTCCTGCACGGGTGCATCCTGCCGCAGTACGTCTTCTGCCGTGAGCGTATCAACCGGCGCTTCTACGCGCTCGCCAACCTGCTGCATTCCAGCAACGTCAACACTTCCCGTTTGCTGTTCAAGGCCAGATGCGCGGCTGAGCGCCTCCGCAAACGTGTCACGCATTCTCGACAGCTCGCGATACGCACGCGCGGCTTCTTTGCCGCCATCGCGGGAAAGACGGATCCCCAGCGACTTCACAAGGTCGGAAATCTTCCTGAAAATCTTGCGCACAACGCCCTGATTTTGGGAGGCGATTCGATTAATCACATACGGGTCAGCCTTAAACAGCACCTGTCCAATCAAATCACCGAACAGCTCCTGCCTCTGCTTTTCGTCCGTGTCAAGCCGGAATCCCTCGTTGCCCGTCTCATCTGCCTGTTTATTGTAGCGGTTTTCAATCGCCTGCAAGTCACTCTGGATTTTATCAACGTCGCCGTTGTAATACCCCTCGAAAATCGCATCGCGAATTTCGGCATAGTCGGGCAGGCCTTCGAGGATGTGCGTCAGCTCGTGTCCAATCGTCGCGCGCATAGCGTCCATCATGGTAATGCCGTTGCTCAGGTGAATGGTCTTGCTGTTCTTGTCAACATAGCCCTGTGTTCCCGCGTCGCTGAACGTGTCAAACTGTAGCTTCCAGCCGGGAACGCTGTTCGCAAACTGCTTTCTAAGGCGCTCCTGTTGCGTGCCGATGTACTTCGAAAAGTTTTCGCCATACTTCAGGATTTTGCTTTTGATGGCATCCGGATTTCCGCGCGCACCTTCCTCTTCAAGAGATTCGGCAATCGCTTTCGACGCATCGTTCAAATATGCGTCAACCCTTTGCTGTTCCTCTTCCACACGCTTCTGCTTTTCGAGAATCTCTTCCTCGGCATGCTCCTGTCGCACACGCTGTTCCGCTGCCGCTTGCGCTTCATTGAACGCCTGTTGTTTAATCGCATCCAATTGCGCTTGCTTCTCGCTGGCGGTCGTCTGCGCCTTGTCGAGCAGCTCATTTTCCTTTTTCAGCGCATCAGCATGTTTGTCAAGCTCTGCCTGTGCGTCCTGCATGCTGGCAATCGTATCAGTGGACGGAATCTCTTCGTTCATCAGGATTTCGGCTTCCTGCTGTGCGCGCGCCTGTGCCGCGTCATATTCCTGCTGCGCTTCGCTCTGCTTTTGCTTCTGCTCTTTAACTGCCTTCTGAGCTTCCATCGCCTGCTGGCTCTCGGCGCTGTTCTTAATGCCGTCCAAGCTCTCCAAAAATCTGTTAAGCGTATACTCCTCAACCTTATTCTGGTCAACGATTCCCCGCCAACCTTCGGTTTCCACCTTCGTTCTGAGCGCTTCAAGATCAGCTTTCGCCGCTTCTACGCCAAGCTGAGCCTGTTCATACGTAATGGCCGTTTGCTTCTCGTATTTTTTCGCCCACCGTCCAAGTTGGCTATCGCCGATTGCGCCAGTTACAAGCGTCAGTATCGCGGAAACCGGTATCGCGTCGACGGTAGTTCCCCAAAACGCTTCAGGCGTATACGTTTCTCCGGGCAAAATTTCCGTATCCTTTGTCGCGATTGATACAACGGCATTTTGCCAAAGCGCTTCTCCACCTTCCTGCAAGCTTTCGGACAGAGTACTCAACGTAAATTCAGTTGCTTTACCACCGAACCATGCAAAATTCTTCCATGCGTTTGACGGATTCAGGCTTCCCTTTTTAATCCAGTCTCTTACCGCGTTTCGACCGTAGGAAGCAAAATTATCTTCGTCAACGCCCTTCATTGCACCGCTTTCAAGCTTATCAAACATGAAGGATTCCATAGCCGTGATTCCAGCGCCGTACAATACAGACCACGCCGCCGCCTTGTCGTGCGAAAGCCCAAACTTATCTTCGAGCAGTCGACCGAAGGTTGCACCCTCAGTAACGCCATAAGCGACACCGGAAGCCGCAAACGACGCGGCTGCGCCGCCGCCAGTCACCGCCGTCAGTCCTGTAACAACAGCCATTCGCGCAATATTATCAACTGCGCTAACCATTGTGTCATATCCGTCCAAATATCCCGGCGCATACTTTGCAACGTCATCGCGGTTTCCCTGCAAATACTTCTCGCGAGATTCGATATACTTCAGTATGTCTTCTCTCGATACATCGTATCCAAAATCGTAAATGTCACCGGAGTATGCCGCGATTCCCAGCTCTTCGTCGCCGTACAACTTCGTTCGCAATGCTTTTCTGCGATTCTCGTCAGGGATAACGCCGCTTTCGTCGCCAACGGCATTTTCGATCATGGCACGATATTCTGCGCGGGTCATGTTTGACCGTACATAAGCTTCAATGTCACTCTGCGTGTTCGTATAAAAGTAATAATCAATAGCGTCTGCAAAGCTCAAGGGAACCGAAACAAGGCCGCTTTTAGTAGCCTTCCACGCAGTCTTCGCAGGAGCCTCAATAATTCCCCATCGTTCCTCTTCAGACACTGGTTCTACGCTGCTCGGCTCGTTCGCAGCACTCGTTTTATAGCGTTCGGAATCCTCCGTCATTATCTGGCCAACGCTGTTGCGGGCAATTTCAATTGCATCAAGCACGTCATACGTTTCTCCATCGTGCTCTACCGTAGACTTTCCTTTGCTGCTGGCTTGCATAGCGTTCTGGTACAGCTCGTTGAATTCCTCCACGGCAGAATTGTATTCGTCGATCTTTTCATCTGCTGCCGCTTCTGCGCGTTTCTGCGCACGCGCTTCAAGCTCAGGATAACGCTCATAAAACTCGGTGAGATTCTTGAAGCCAAGATATCTTGCCGCGCGCATATCCTCGTTGTACACGCTCATTGCCGCCTGCTGTACATTGCCGGAAACAATACTCGCTGAACCGGTTCCGAATTCCATCCAAGATGATACAGCCGTCTTCTTGCTATAATCCTCCTCATAGCTGTATCCGTTTTCGTGCAAAAGCTCCTGCACATAGTCGTTCACTTCAATCGACGCATCCGCGTATACAATATCCTTCGAGAAGTCTACATTGAAGGTGTTGATTTGCCGCATAAGCCGCGTATCATCGTCTGAAGCATTACCGTTCCACGTGTTCGCCTGCGCTGCGGAGTATTGCGCGACAAACTCGTCCTGTACCTTCTGCTGATACACTTCCATCTCGGCGCGATTCTTCTCCAGCGTTTCATCCAACACGCCGATTGTGCTATCATATGCCGCTTTATCACTTTGCAGATACTCTTCCAGCGTCAGGCCAGCGGCTTTCGCCTTTTCCTTTGCTTCGGCAACGCCAATCAGGAACGCGGCATTATCTTCGGGAGTAAGTACGCCGTCCTCAACACCAACGTCCGCTCGCTGAATTGCATTTGCGACATCCTCGCCAACACCTGTGCTGGTAAACGTGTCATTCCAAAAGGTTTGAGTCAGCGTGTTTTGACGCGAATCATAATACACCTTTTCGGTTTCGTCGTAGTGCTGTTTCTCATAATACTGTCTGCCGCCAAACAGCTCTTTATTCGAGCTGATAAAGCTTCGCGCTTCCTCGGACAGGTTTTCCATCGGAGTGCCGTTCTTATACGCCGCAATTTCGTCCTCAAGGTTCGACATGGCAGTGTTCTGTTCAACCGCGCTCTTGCCAGCCAGCGATTCCTTGAACGCAATCACGCTGAAGGGAGCCGTAGACGTAGAGCCTGATACCGACTTTCTAGCCGGTTTTTCAGTCGCTTTCGGCTCTTCCTTCGCGCTCGGAGCTTCGGTTGCGCGCTTTTCTTCACTCGCCTGTACCTTTTCCGTAGGCTGTTTTGGCGCCTTCGTAGGCTGTACGCTTTCCGTTTCAGTGGTTACACCTGCCGCCGCTCGCAACGCGTTCACCTCGGTTGGCGTTACATTCGTGTCCGCCTCAGCGTCTTCAACTTCCTCCGTCTGCCGCGTCTGTTCCATTTCGCGCGTCTGCGCTTCAAAAATTGGCATGGAGAAATCCACCGAATAGCCCAGCTCAAGCGCCGCGCCGCGCCTGCGCTTGTTTTCCATGCTCGCAAGCGTCGGATAGTCTTCGGCAAACGTGCCGTCTTCCATTCGACGCGTAATCATGGCTACAACTTCATCCGCGCTCTTGCCTTTAAGCTGTGCGTTGCGCCATCTGTTCAGCTTCTCCAGCTCTTGTGCCGCTTTATCAGCCGTTTCAACCGCCGTCGCAATCTTCTGGTAGTCCTTCTGCGCCGTGCTGTCTCCGTTCAGCAGCTTGCTTTTGTGCGTTTCCAGCCACTTGCTGTCAAATGCGGACGTGTGGTACTTCGAACCCAGCTCAAACAACGTCGTAGCTTGACTGTAAGGCGCAAAGTATTCGCTCGACGGGTCAAGAGAAGCATACGACTTCGAATTCGGCTTGTATACATTTCCAACCCCATCATTGGACCCAATGAGCGCCATAACGTACGAGTCATCGCCTTTGAGCTGATAGTCATTCCGCGCCGCCCAGATATATGCCGGGAGATAATCCTGCGAATAGTTCACGCGCCGGTTCAGCGTCAATGGCGTATTCGTTCGCTTGCCCTCGTCCATCTTGGACAGCGTAGGATACTTCGACATGTCAATCTTCCTTGAAATATCGTTGTCGCTATATCCCTGCTGTACCATCATCCACACGTCATTCTGAAGCGACTGAAGCTCACTCTCCGCCTTCTGCGTAATGGCTTCGTCATCCTCCAGCATAGCAATGTAATACGCCAACTGCTGATTCGCGTCCTTCGTGTTGCTCGCAATGCTGCCGCCGTAGTTGTAGCTGATCCTGCTGTAGTCAACGTTCTTCTTCAGATCGTTGATCGCGCTCTGCGTGATGCCGTTCGACAGGTCGATGTTGTAGTACTTCTTCAGGTTATCAACGATGTTGTAGTTCGTCGCGCGGGTATATGGGTTGTAGTACGGCATGCTTGGGTCGGCAATCGCAGCGTTGAGCGTATTCCGGAAATTGATCGCGTCCATGCCCTGCTGCTGCTTTTTCACAGCGTCCGTTTCAGTCTCATACGCCTTGAACATGTTGTTCAGGTGGGAGTAGGCTTCTCCGATGGACATGTATGTATCCGAGGTTGACGACTGCACAAAATCTGCATTTCTGACAAATTCTTCTTTGTTATTGGAATCAATAAAACCCCTCAGCATATTGCCACCTCATCAATACTTTTGCGATATTTTGCCGTTGTCATATATAACTCCATCTTTCTTTATATAAGAACGGCTGTTGTACGTATGACCGTATCTGTTTTTAAGGCTATTGAGACCGCTCTTGTATTCAACCGACGTCTGATTGTTTTTGTCTTTGAACAACTTCGGATATGCGGTTGCAATATGTCTCGGCATATTTTTTTCGCTTAGCGATAAAAGCAATCTTTTGTCATACGGCACTGGATCACCGGGAATTTGGGGTTTTTCATCGGGCGTTTTAGTTTTTCCGCCGCCGCCAGAACCGCCCATGTTATAAAGCTGAAGCAAAAGCTGGTTCCGATACTGATCATCCGCGAGCTTCCTGTCCCTGTCCTTGTCGCGCAGGTCGGCAATCGCGTTCGCGATGCTCGACTCATAATTGCTCTGAAGCTGCTGCTGCCCCTCCAGACCGGCGTTTCTTGCAAGTCCCTGCTGTGCCGCCACGTAGCTGGATCGCTGCATACCGGTGCTCAGAGAATCCCTGCGCGCCGCAAGAATGTTCTGCTCTGTCTGCCTGCGCAGCGCCTTGAGGTCGTTCTCAAACTGCTGCTTATACATGTCCTCCGCCTGCGAACGAATCTCTTCGTCCGTTTTGGGCGCGTAGCTTTCCTTTGCGCTGGCTTCCAATGCCTTTTTGATTTCTGCTTGCGTCATATCCCATACCCCCCCTTACTCGAACCAAATCTGGTAGATGACCGCATTCGCGGCGGCTGTGCCGTTCTTCATGTTCGCCTTCGCGTTCACGATGCACTTCAGATTCGCAGCTGATTTCACCGCGTCCGTCAGCGTGATTTCGTACACCGTCTCCGCCATTGTCAGCGTCTTATCGCCGCTCAGTTGCCCGCCATTGCTCGTAGAATACGAGTTCGACGCGCTGGACGGCAACAGTCCAAATTTAAGCAGCGTGTTCGTCGCGCTGGTCTTCTTCGCCAGCACCTTCAGCTTCGTCGCGCCGGTCGGAATTGTCACTGCCGCCGATGTGCATACATGCGCGTTGTACGGGAGACTGGTCGTACCCGTCAGCGCCGGTATGTTGATGCGCATGGTATTCGTTTCCAGAATGCCTTTCGCATTGCCCGTGTAATTCGGGCGCGTAAACCCATTGCTCACAAACGTATAACCCTCGACTGCTCCTTTGTCGTACAAATACGTCTGCGCGCCCGGCTCCGGCTTCTCCGTCCCCGCGTACAGCCCCGTCACATAGCTGCACGCCAGCGAAATGTACGTCGAATTGGCCAGCGACGCACCGGTTGTGTTCCTGAACTGCACGTTGCCGTTGGTGTTGACCGTCAGTCTCAGTGCGCCAGCGTCGGACATGATCGGCACGACGACGCGGTACTCCGGCCTGTACTTCTCCGCCAGCGTGGCAATGGTCAGCACGCCATTGTTGGCCAGCGCTCCCGCCAGCCTGCCAGCGCCGCGCAGAAACACGACGCCGTCGATCATCGTCACGCCGAACGGATCTGCGTCGCCCCAGTTCACAAAGTTCTCCGTGGCAAACGTCTCCCACACGATCTTCGGTTCTTCCGAAGCCGCATCGTCACCCTTGTTTCCGGCCTCCGACACGCTCACGATCTCCTGATTCACGCTGTTCAGCACGTCCATCAGCCGCAGATAAAACAGTCGTTCGCCCGTGTCGCGCCACTCCTGTGGCATATCAGGCAACATTACAGACTTCATCGCACATCACCTCAATCGTAGTCCAATTCCAGATTCACCGTAATGTTTCCGAGGATTCGCCACGGAGACGGCTGCGCCGCCGCCGACAGCTCAAGCCGAAAATAGCGCCCATTGTTGTTGATATGCACGCGCTTCGGCTTCCCGCTCGTAAGTACAACCTGCTTCGTCTTCAGCTTCTTTTCCGTCCTTATGCCCACGGTGATGGGCATGGTAGTCGGCGTGTTCTCATCCGGCGCGGGCGACCTGTCCAGCCGAAGGTAAATGTCAAACCCGCCCTTGATCACGTTGGACGCGGAGAGATTCTGGTATCCGGATTCGTAGTAGAAGGGAAGGGCGGTGATCGCCGCGCCGTACTCGTCAATCTTCCGGCGCGTGACAATCGCGCCGTTATCCGTCAGGAACATCGCGTTCGTCTCATCCGTCACGCCGTGAAGCAGCTCAACCAGGTCACCGCCTTCTTCGATGCTGTTCAAAGCGTGATTGGTCGTCTGCCGGACGTTGATTTCGCCCGTGATCGTGTTGTACTCCACCAGCACATGGAGTACGCCTTCACCCTGCACAAATTGCTGATAGTACGAATGTTCGAGATATACGCAATAGATATGCTTGTCCATTACGGCGAAATCGTCCAGGTGTACGGATGAATAGTACGCGCCGCCGCCGTCGGGAGACGTGATGGACGATATGAACCCTTCCGCTATCGTCTCAACCTCATAGCCGTTATATCGCAGAATGTCGTCGTTGCCCATCACGTACATATACGAACCGTACACGACCGCCGTGTTCGGAATCAGCTCCTGATCGCCGTACTGCTGCGCAAAGGAATAGTTGGACGGATTCGTGCCGGTTACGCGCCAGATGCCGTTCGACTTGATCGCCAGAAGCGACGTGCCAAACCGCTTCAGCATCACAAACTCGTCGCCGTTGAAGTTCGGCTGTTGAATATCACCCGCGCCGTCTGCCGGAGACGCGTCAAACTGATCCCAGTTAAACGGGTCTTTGGGCGCGGAATACATCAGCTTGTCCGGGTCGGTCTCGATCATCGTTCCCCACAGACGATCATTGTACAATTCAACCGCGCCGAATCTGATCTCGTTATCCGTATTCTCCGGCTGCACATGCACCTTTACCAGCGTCAACGCATCAGAATCCAGCGGCGCATACAGGCACGCAAGCCCAAACTTCTGGTTCGCGATAAAAAGCCCGTCCACCGGCGCGTCGAAGGCCTTGCGCACGCTGTCGGTTGCGCCCAGTTCCTTTGCTTCGCCGTCCTTGTTATCGTATACGGCCTTCCCGTTCTCGACGCGTAAACGGCGGTATTCATACGCCGGAAGCTCGAAATAGTAGTACTCCGCGCCGCCCGCAATCGCCGTCACAATCGCGTCCGTGAGCGTCTCGGGCGGGGCATAGTTGATTTCGTAGGCGACACAGGAGCACTTCTGCTGAAGATGCGTATTCCCGTCGATCAGCGGCGCGTTTGTGTTAGCGCACGTCCAGCCGCCCGTCGGAATACCGTCCAAACGGAACAGCTTATACCATACATATCCCGCGCCGTCGATGAACACCAGATACGCCTTGCTGCTGTCTGAAATAACTGAACCGGAGACTTCGAACCGCTTATACAGCGTAGCAATCGTTCCGGAGCCCTGAAGCGTATCGCCTACGCTGTTGCTCGTGTTGACGTTCGTGTTCTGCGTCGGGTTGAAGAACGGTATCAGCGGATTCATCGACATGATCTCGCCCTTATACGTGATAAATCCGTACCCGTCATGCGCATAGGACAGGCTCAGATTATGCCCGCTGCCCGCCTGACAAATGCCCCTGAAGTCGCCAAAGGTCAACTGCTTCTCATAGCTGTTGCTGCTCATCTTCGCACCGTCCTCATATCAACGTACAAATTCTTCTGGTAGCACGGCTCGTCCTCGCGCGAACGCGCACGCTGAAGCATGAGCTGAAACATCTGCCAGAACGCCATGCCGCGATTCTGCTTCAGCGCATTGCCGTTGCGATAGATCATATACGACGCGTAGTCGGCCAGCGCCGGATGCAGCCAGTCGGGGAGAGCGGGTGTGTCTGACGCAAGCGCAAGCGTGGGATACTCGTCCGTGCCTACGTGCTTTTTGTCATACGCCATCGTCAGCAGGTCGTATCCCTCATTGATATACCCCTCGATATAGGGCTGAAAGTCGCCCAGATCATCCGCGTCGTTGTTCGTCTGAAACAGCACGCGGTTTCGGATTTCGGTCAGCGTCATACACACCCCTCCTTATCAGCAGAGAATCCTTTCGTTGCGATAGCGCTCGCTATTGCTCAGCACATCATACACTTCCCACGGCACGGCAACCGGCTCATTGCACCGTATCTGATACGTTTTGCCATTCACCGTAACCGTCTCGCAGGGATTCTTCAACACGTCGCCGTCTTCGCCGATCAGGTTCGCGGGCGCATGCAGAGTGATCATAATGTCCGCTTCACGCCGCACTTCATCCAGCGTCTTGACGGGGGTCTCTTTTACCGCGGTATTCGCCATACTATTTCCTCCTCATACAGAAAAAGGGCGGGAGCTTCAAGCCCCCGCCCGACGTCGTTATTGCAAAAAAATTAAGCACTCACAGAGTGCTCAATGCGCACGCCGTACGCGTTCTGAAGAATGCAGGCCGTGAAGCCGTCCACCTTCCACGCAATCGTGCCGCGCTGGTTAAGCGGGTCTTCCGCGCCGGACGAACCGGGCTCCTTGACGATCGCGCGAATATTCTCACCACGGCCGCCCAGAGAGATGATGCCGCAGTAGTCCATGCCGTACACGATCGTGGAGTACACGTCCGCGCTGGACGCGCCGCCCGCCTGCGAATACACCTTGTCGCCGGACGCATACGCCCAGTCGGCGGTGGTATCCACATACCGCAGCGTCATGACCAGATTCGTGCCGTCGTCCTCGCACTTATCGATCAGCGCGTCCATGTACGCCGTAGCGGACGCGTCATAGATACGCACCTTCTGACCGGCCATGCGGCGGCAGAAATGCGCGTAGTCGGCAGTCGTACCGGACGCATACGCGGTCGCACGCGCGACGGAGATGTAGCCCGTCTTCTTGGCCACGCTCCACATGCCCGCAGCCAGCGCGAGATTGGAAACGCCCGTGCCGGAGTCGGTGTACAGGTACTGCGTCGGATGGAAAATCTTCGAGCGCGTGGTCTCGTAGAACTTGATGCCGGCAATGCAGCCCAGCTCGTACTTCTCGATCTTCTGCTTGTCCTGATACTTCGCAATGTCAACCCACTGCGTCATTTCAGTCAGGTCGTACTTGGTTTCGGGGCCGACAACCGCATGGAAGAAGCCGTCGGAGAAGCGCTTCGCGCCATTCTTTTCCAGCGCACGCACGGCCTTCTTCAGGTGGGTGTAGGTCAGCGTGTCGGTATTCGCCGCAATGTCGCTTCGGGAGGTGTTTACGCCGCCGTTCGCGTCCGCGTAAATGACGTTCAGGCCGCCGTTCATCACGTCCGCAACGATCGCGTCAATCGTCTCAAGCGCCTGCTGGTTCAGACGGCGGGACGTTTCCTTGTGCATCCAGTTAATGCCAAACCGGGAAAGCTCGTCCGTCCACGCGACGTAGTTACCATACGGCTTGACAGTCGCGGTAAA